>JADMIO012752697.1_pt1 | contig 133577 bp, 118 predicted proteins | sample 8958161 | NCBI WGS metagenome assembly JADMIO01 (sample SAMN16585339, study PRJNA669376) | soil metagenome | isolation source: Crop rotation soil | place: USA: Cullars Rotation, Alabama | collected 2011 | reverse complement strand
GCCGCGACTTCAAGTCACGTGAATTCCAAGCTTCGGATCCCACTGTGCTGGAAAGAACGAGGCCCTGGCTTCTTGCGTGTCGCAGGCAGTGCTGCTGACATGGGTGCGTTTGAAACTCAAACTGCCCCGGTCGTCACGGGTGTCGTCGTTAACGACGGTGGCGTGCAACGGTCCAAGGTCATGAGCATCAGCGTGCCATTCAACACGTTAGTCAACTTTGCGGGCGGCAATACTCTGGGCGCGTTCAAACTTGAAAAGATGAATGGCGACACGCCGGTCGGCACTGTGACGCTCGCCGCCGAATTGCAAAGCACGGTCGCTCAAACAGTCGTGAAATTGACTTTCAGCGGCGCGTTCTCGGAATTCGGATCGCTTGTGGATGGTCAATATCGCCTGACCGTCACCGGCACGTCTGTTTCCGACTACAGCATGCAAATGCTCGACGGAAACAGCAACGGCGTGGGTGGCGACGATTTCGTCTCGTCTCCCAACAGTATCCATCGCTTGTTCGGCGACGCAGATGGAAATCGAATCGTTAATTCCCTGGACTTCGGAGCTTTCCGATCCGCCTTCGGACTATCCGGCCCGTCCATCTTCGATTTTAATGGCGACAATACCGTCAATGCGTCGGACTTCGGTCAATTCCGAGCCCGATTCGGATTGATGATTTAGTACGCCAACGAAATAGAGGCCCAACCGGTCGGGGTGCCTACCCCGGCCGGTTTTGTTTTTTGGGAGCATGAGCTCGCTAGAAAAACACGGTTAATCAATCAAGCGTCGAACATTTCGCAATCAGCCGACCGCGAGGCGATGGGCATCATCAAAGATGTGGAATCTACACGCCAATGAATAACCCGCCGGCGCGACCGAACGGGAATGGATCCAATAAATTGATGCGTTCCAGCGACATCACCGAAGTGGCATTGAATGTCCCCGGCTGAACGGGAACACCCCCGACAAACGCGTCCATCCGATAAGCTCGCAAACGTGGTTCACTGTTGTTCGAAACCGGAAACCGGTTGAGGACCCATTCAGACCCTTCGCCCGTGTAAAGACTTTGGCGATTCTGATTCAAATCAAGATTGGCCACGCCGACTCGGACCCCCGACCGGTTATTTGGATCACTGACGAAGGCTTCGGATTTCGGAAAGTATCGTTGCTGCGGGGCGGCACACCAGACCTTGACGTGCGGTCCGCCACCTTCACCGGCCCCCGTGGCAATGTCGCCTCGATTATTGACTCCATCGAGTTCACCAGCCGCGACGTAGACTCCACCGGTAAATCGAAAATCAAAGGCAAAGAATTCATCGACGATGAACGCCGGGTTTTGTCCATTGAAAATGCGGACGTGCGGGCCACCTCCTGGGCCGGCCGCCGTAATAATGTCGTCAGCCAAATCACCACTACACTCGGTGCTTGCAACACGCACGCCACCGCCAAAACTTGTTGCATAAGGTGCGAATTCGCGGATCAACGCATTGCCATTCGGGCTAAAGACCTGGACTAGCGGTGACCGGCCATAACCCGAGCCAATGATGATTTCTTTTGCAAAGCTGCCTGGTTCGATCTGACCGACGGCGACATATGCGCCGCCAACCGTTCCGTTCTGGCCGCCGATCCCATTCATCGCCACGAACTCGGTGACGAGTTTCGTTTGACTCGCAAGCAGACTAGCACCGTCGTATACCTTGACATTGATCACTTGGCCGGCTGCCGAGCCCGGGACAGTTACCAAATCCTCGATGTTGTCGCCTGTGACATCACCCAATGCGACTCGCACACCCCCGGTTTGACCCGGATAAGGGTTGATAGTCGTCAGCAAACGGGCGGTTCCGTCGAAGCTGGTAGGGTTTCCAGAAGGGCCTTGCGGGCCGGTCGCTTCATACACAGCAACAATACTGTTCCCATCTTGGGACAACGCAAACAACCGAGTTGAGCTAGGTGTGGCGCGATCTTCGAGGCGTTCAAGGCGCAGACGCATGGTGAAACCCCCTGGCGGTTAGTCCAAGTGTAGCACGTTTCATGCCCGCTAGATTGTTCCGGTTGTAACGGTTGTAATTACAGCACTGCACTTGGAATATAAACTGAACGCATGGAAATCCTATTTATCCCAGCGGCAGTTGTGATCGGCGTCGCCGCCATGATTTGCCACATTTATCGTTCGGAAGCAATTGTCCAAAACTGGGCCCAGGCCAACGACTATCGGGTCGTCAACAAGCAATACTGTTGGTTTTGGAAGCGCCCACCATTTCTTCGGTCCAACAAGGTTCAGACGATTTATTACGTCACCGTATTGGCTCATGGGTATGAGCGGCGAGGTTATGTACGCTGGTTTTGGGGAGTCTGGTCCGCTCAACTCGATGTCATGTGGGAAGGGGAATAATCCAGATGATGGTCCGATTTCTTCAACCCGGAGATCTTGGCTCGATCGTTCAACTCCATGGTGCAATCTACTCCGTGGAATATGGCTTCAATCGAGAATTTGAAACGTATGTTGCTGATCCATTGACCGAATTTGTCGAGCGTCAACACCCCCGCGAGCGGTTGTGGATTTTTGAGGATCACAACCGCATGGTGGGTTGTATTGCAATTGTGGAAGTGGATCAGGACATCGCCCAACTCCGTTGGCTACTCGTTGATCCCCAGTATCGACGCGATGGTATCGGCAAATCCCTGATGAATCTAGCCGTCAATTTTTGCCGGGCGCAAGGGTATCAACAAATCATCCTTTGGACGGTCGGTTCACTGAAAGCTGCAGCGCGACTCTACCAACGGTTCGGTTTTGAGAAGACGGAATCGAAACCCGATCACTTGTGGGGCGTCGACGTTATCCAGGAAAAGTATGAACTTCAGTTACATCATGAGGATTGAGGTTTCTTTGGAATCAACATTTGCACAATCGGGGAAGTGGCCGCCGTCGTGACCAAGGCCATCACGACCATCATTGCAAACAGTGTGGGACTGATCACACCCAGATCCAGTCCAATGTTCAGGACGATGAGTTCCATTAAGCCGCGCGTATTCATGAGCATGCCCAAGGCCGTCGCATCCCGCCAACCCAGTCCTGTTAGCCGGCCGGCAATTGTCGATCCGCCAAACTTACCTATTGTCGCGACCAGAATGATCGCCCCGCACCAGAGCCAACTCTCCCACGAATCGATCAAAGTGATTCTTGTCCGCATACCCGTGAATGCAAAATACGCTGGAAGGAAAAGCATCGTTACCGGCGCGCGCAACTTGTCCGTGAAGTCTTCGGCGATCCGACTCTCATGAGATATCACCGCGCCCAAGAGGAACGCGCCAAAGACGGCATGAATTCCAATCAACTCACTAGCAAGTGCTGAAAGTAGCACCGCCAGGAATGTGCCGGAAATAGCGATCGACGGTAATGGTCCCGAATGCTCGTCCCATCGGTGAACAATCCGATGGAGAATCGGTCGGATCACCAGAAACATCAACGCAATAAACGCCACGGTCCCGCCGATGACACGAAGGGCGGCAGTCACATCCGATTGAGCAACTCCGGTGACCAATGCTAAAAGACACCAGGCCGTTACATCGTCGGCCGCCGCACAACTGAGTGCGATGTTGCCCAGATCGGTTTGATGCAACCCCCGATCCGTCAGAATCCGGGCCAACACGGGAAATGCCGTGATGGCCATGGCGACTCCCATGAACAATGCAAAACTTGTAAATGGCACGCCTCGATGAGAATAGATCGGATAAAGATAAAGAGCCAACCCGCCGCCTAGCACAAATGGCACGACGATGCTGGTATGGGAAACCGCGACGGCGGCATGGGCTCTCTTGGCCAATCGGCCCAGATTCAGTTCCAAGCCCACCAGAAACATATAGAGGATAACGCCAAGTTGCGAAATAGCCGACAGCGCGGCTAAGACTCGTCCATGAGGGTCCTGGTCGACGGATGGGATCAACAACTGCTGAACCTCCGGGGCCAGCCGACCTAATAGCGACGGCCCCAGAAGAATGCCTGCGACGACTTCGCCAATCACCGGCGGTTGGCCAATGAGCCTAAAGAGCCGGCCCAAGGCATACCCAACCGCGATGACCGCCGCCATCGTCGCAATCACATGGCCCATCAAATCAATTTGACCAGGCAGCGCTCGGCCGACCGGCCGGGCGTCTGGAGGAGCAGGGGGAGCGTCGAGTTGTTCGCCCGCATTGCGAACGAGAAAAAAAATGCCAATACCGGCAACCAATAGCGCGATGTATCCGATCAAGCCAAACGGCGTCAGTTTGTTTGTTGAACTGCCATGGTTGCTCATGTCGTAAAACTGATTATACGAAACACATTAAACAACTACATTTCGCTCGATCCATTGGCGGGCCTTGGCGGCTGCGTCGTGAAGTGAGTCGGCCGTGGTGCAAATTCGCGTATGCTCCGAAGGTGGCGGCGTGAAAACGGCAAAGTGCCAACGATTATGAACATAAAACACTTGCACTCGATACCGATGCAGTCGGCCCTCCCAAGCTGAATGAGATATCCGAATCAGTTTCCCTTCGACCATGGCTCGACATTAACACGGCGCTTGAACAGATTTAAAGGTCGGTAGCCCTGGGAGTCGGATTCCCCGTCCGCCGTTCTATTGAACACGTCAGACGGGGTGACACAGCCGAAATCCTAAATCATTATTCCAAACCGCGCACGGAATTGAGCGAAATCAGCGGCTGTGACGTTATTGTCACCATCAGCGTCGAAAAACGATGGCCCCGAAGTGCCAAACACACTTCGAAATGCCGCGAAGTCTTGCGCGTTGACCGTACGATTGCCGTCGGTATCGCCAAACAATCGATGGAAATTGAAACTGTAGGGACTCGCCATCGGTTGGTTGGTTGTATCCATGACATTGCCAGCCGATAGATTCAACGCGTAATTGCCATCGGGCAAAGCACTGAAGTTCAATCGCACTTGTGTCGGCGACAATACCGATTGCGTGTAACTGACCGGACCGCCGGGGCCGGTCAACGTAAAGGCATTGGCCGATACAGTGACGTTTTCGCTGAAGGTCACCGTGAGTGATGTGACTTGCGATCGTTGCACATTGCCGTCGTTGATCTGAGTGCCGGCCACAGTGGGGGGCACATCTTCCAACCCGACCATCAAGCCCCCGCCGAAAGAAGTGATCCAAACTTCATTAATATTGTTGGGATTAAAGAACACGCGCTCCGGTTGCCGGAATGGATAACTGGCCACTCGAGTAAACGTGGGACTGGCCCCGAGATTGGTCGTGTGCCAGAGGCCTTCAGTCTCGGTTGTCAAATAAGCTTCGTTGGCTTTGGTCGGATGAATCGTAATCGATGTCACCCGATCCAAGGCATTGACGCGGTTCCAACTGACGCCGCGATTGGTAGTACGGTATAAGCCGCCGGTTCCGTTGGGTGGGCCGCCCCAACCGCTGAACACCCCGGCGTACCAGATGTTCTGCGTGGGATCATGTGGATCGACAACAATGTCCTTGGTCCAGTATTGCATGCCAGCGTGCGATCGGTCAGCCCACGAGGAACCGCCATCGGTGCTGACGAACACGCCGGAACTCGTCGTGAACGCTCCGCTTGAATTCCGTCGGCCGGAATAGGAAACAACCAACGTGCCGTCATTCAACACGACGATGTTGAACGGATGGCCCTCCGTACGTGGCGGATTGGTCACCTTCGTCCAAGTCGACGCCCCGCCGAGGTTGATGTTGTTGGAAACGAAGATGCCGCCCTGAGTGCTATGAACGACGCTGGCATACAAGCGGTTGGCATTGGTCGGGTCATGGGCAACCCAGACGACAGGATTGTCGAAGTCATGCATCAATTGCCAGGTCGCGCCATCATTGGTTGAAAATCGCACTTCACCATCGCTGGACGCTGTGTCGATCCGAGCGTCGGTCAAATATGTGCTTTGATACATGTCGTGGATGTTGGCGGTGGCGGCATACAACACACCCGATGATGGATGCTTGAATGACCGGTACATGCTGTTAAACGTGTGGCCGGTGTAGCCGAATCCCCAGGTTTGTCCGCCGTCGGTGCTTCGTTGGCCACGAACATCGGAGTTGCCCAGGATCATGACATTGGGATTGGCCCAAGTCAGACTCCAACTGGTGGTGTTGTCCAAACCCGCCGAATGATACGCTTTGCCAATCGGTGTCGGCGAGTTCGCTGGATTCAGATCGGCCGGTTGAACGTAGACGGCCTTCCAACTCGTTCCGCCATTGGTCGTGAGATGCCCAAAGCCCAGGTCTGTGATCAGTGCCCGCGATGAATCTTGCGGGGCGACCGCCAACCCCAACACATACTCGCCATAACCCCAACTTCTATCACCGCCATGTCCTGACCAACCGGTTTGGACATTTTGATTGTTGGTTGTCAGTAGTACGCTCGTCCAAGAGGTTCCGCCATTGCTCGTTTTGTAAACGATCGGAGCGCCGGCATCCGAACCGCCGCCGACGTAAGCCGTATTAATGTCATTGACCGCCGACGCTACGAAAAACGGATAATGGCCAGCCGCGATTCCGGAGATGCGTTCGACCCAGTTGGGTTGGCCGACCTCGAGCACATACACGCCTTGATAGCCGCCGTAGTCCGCGCCGGTGACACCGGGGTATACGTCGCCACTCCCCAAGGTGACCGCAAACAGTCGCGTGGTGGCTCCTTGCTTGGCCCCGCTGAACGACACAATGGATTCGGTCGCGGGAATGCCGCCGACCGATGACAGGGCAAAACTAGTTCCGTTGTTGGTCGACACCAATAGTCCGGAGCTTGAACCGACATAGATGTTGCTGCCATCAAAGAAAGCGCCGCCCAAAAGTAAACCGCCGCTATTGGTAAAGCGCGAGTTGAACGAGGATCCGCCATTGGTGGACACGTAAAGGATCGTGTAATCACTCAGTACAACGACATTGGGATTGGCCGGGTTGGCGAAGAGACTGTAGGTCTCGCCGAACGTCGGATCGCCACCCAGCGGGGTCCAAGTCAATCCGCCGTCGGTCGATTTGCTGGGCCGCTGCAAATCCGAGCCGGCGACGTTGGTGTAGTCGATGCAGTATTTGATGTTGGGATCGGAAGTGGAAATAATCCGGGCGTTGTGATTGCCTTGCAACTCGGCCGCGTTGACCATGCTCCAACTCGTTCCACCGTCGGCCGAGCGAAATACCTGACTCATGTCGGATGCGATGCTCATTTGATTAACATCGCTCCAGCCAAAAGCCGGGGCAAAGAGCGCTCCGCCGCCACCGGCCCCACGCGGTGACCAACTCGTGGGCGTCGCCGGCGTGAGCCGTTGTTCTAGCGTCAAGAAACTAAGCCGGGTGGTTCGTCGTGCCGTCATGGCGGTCCTCGGAAATGAAGAGTGAAGAAAATAAGACGGGCTTGGCGAATGAATCTGGCCGGTCGCCAGGGGAGAGCGGCGACGGGATCGGCCTCGTTGGAATATAGAACATTTTTTCTTGTCGCGCCAAGGGGTTTGGTAAGATCATTTGAAACAAAAAGGCGCGAAAATGCTTGCCGGTCGCTTATTGGTCCTTTGCAGTTTGCTCATCGCTAATCCGCCGCGCTACGAGTACCGTGAAGATCATGATCCCGATGGTAGCGGCAAATTCTATATGGGCCGGGAGATAGCCCTGGTCATGGGCCATGAGGCGGCTGGCTGGCTCGACCGCCCCGAACGCGAAAAAGAAGAGAAAACATCCCGCCTCATGAAACTCATGGACTTCAAGCCCGGCGAAGTTGTGGCCGACGTCGGGGCCGGGTCCGGTTATCTGACCTTCCGCATCGCAAAAACTGTCGGCGAAAAGGGCAAGGTCCATGCCGTGGACATTCAACAAGAAATGCTCGACCTGATCAAAGAACGCAGTAAGAAACAGAATCTCAACAACGTCGAACCGGTGCTCGGCAAAATCGACGACCCGAAACTACCGGCCGACAAGATCGACACGGTGATTATGGTCGATGTCTATCACGAGTTTTCCCATCCCTACGAAATGATGGAGGGAATCGTGAAGGCCCTGAAGCCGGGCGGCCGAGTTGCCTTTGTCGAATACAAGATGGAGGATCCCAAGATCCCGATCAAGCTCGTCCACAAAATGAGCGAAAAGCAAGTGATCAAAGAAATGGAACCGTTTGCGTTGAAGCACAAGAAGACGTTTTCGGAGCTACCGTGGCAGCATTTAATTGTGTTTGAGAAGGTGAAGAAGTGAGATCAAGTTGAAGATTCTAATGGCCAATCATGATGTAGGTAGCCGATCAATTCATCATTTTCATCGTATAGCTCAAACCGATGCTTGATTCCGGCGTTCGCCAAGACAGCGGAAACGAGTTTAATGTCGCGCAACATTTCTTCCGGTGTAGCTGCATCAGCCACAATTGAAGGTTCACACAGGTCGCCGCCATATTCTTGGAAAACGAAGTGAGAGCAATTGTCGATTCGAATGGAATAGCGGCCGGCCGTGACTGACAATCCACCAGCACGCAACATCGAAATCATTTGTTCCATTGAAGGCCAAACGTCTAGTTCGCCGGCAATGTATACTGTGTGGTCCATCAAAGGAGAGTCTAAACGATTTATCCACCTAATCAATTACTGTCGCCGTCTTCCCCTTGGCCGCGTGTTCATTCGCATGTTTTTCGAGTTGGTTGACCAGATCCTCAAGCGTCTTTAGATCATTGACCAGTTCAGGGATCGTCGTGGTTGGTCTTAAATGATTGAATTGGATGCGGGCCCGTTTGATGGCCATTTTTGTGGCGTCAACATCTTTCCGGGCGAGCGCCATCCGGCCTTGGCGAAACAGAGCCTGAGCGAGGTCCAATCGTCGGCGAGTCGAGGTCGGTTGGATTTCAACGAGCCGGAGTTTGGCGATGGAGGCCTTATCGAGACACGCATAGGCCTCGTCATAGCGTTTCAGTTTTTCGAAGATGTTGGCTTGATAGTCCAGCAGAGTTGCATAGTCGCGATGCACCTGTGGGATGTGCGGACAACTGACGGCGGCTTCGTCATACACCAGGGCCGATTGCCGGTTATGTTCGATTGCTGCGTCCATGTTTCCGCGTTTCTCGGCCAAGTCGCCCAGTCGGCCATGGGCTCGTGCTGTGGCGAGTTGCGCTCGCAAACTGCGGGGTTGTAGTTTCCACAGGGCTTTGTGAAGTTCCAGACTTTCGTTGATCGTGTTTTCGGCGTCGTCGAATTGCTCATTCAAGAGTTGGGCCGCCCCGAGATGGTCGAGCGCTTGTCCGAAATCGCCGCGTAAATCCAAATCATCGGGCTGTTCGCGGGATAAATTACGGAGAATGTCGGCCCCATCATGGAGTAATGCCACGGATGCAGCGTAGTCTTTTTTCTCCTTGGCCAGGCTGCCCTGTTGCATCTTGGCTTGTGCGTACGATCTCATCAACTTAATCGAACGATCTGGACCATCCATATAGGGTTGAGCCATGCCGATGCACTGATCAAAGATGGATTTCGCCTCTTCGAACTTCCGCAGGGCTCGCAGTGAGTCCCCTTGCAACATCATCAGCTCGACCCGGCGTTCGATCGATTCCTTGGCAATTGGTTCATGGCGGTCCAGTTCATCCAAGGCTTTCAAACCGGTTTGATACGTGGCCACTGCATCGTCAAGCCGGCCCAAGTCGCGGAATGTGACTCCCGCCAGGATTGCAACCCGGGCGATTTCCTTTTGAAAGAGCGGATCATCGCCGGATTCCGCAAGCAGCTTTTGATAGTAGCCGACTGTTTCTTGCAAAATCTCCCGGCCTTTCGGCGCGGTCTTGGCATCACGGCGCAAGTCTTCACCGACTTTGTAAAGGCGATCCAACACTTCATGGGCTTGACCCAGTAGCCGGACCGAGCGATCGCGTTCAGCCAATGCAGTAACTCGTTCGGCATTGGCCCGCCGATATTCCCGGGTCATGCCGTATGCACCGACACCGATTGCAATGAACAACGCTGCAATCAAACCGGCAATGGCAGGTCGTCGGCGGCACCAACGGCCAAATTTCGCGGCACGACTGATTCGACGAGCCTGCACGGGCTCATCGTTGAGGAATCGTTTGAGATCATCCCGAAGGTCGGCTGCCGTGGCGTAACGACGGCTTTTCTCTTTATCGAGACACTTCAAACAGATCGTTTCAATGTCACGCGGCAATTTGGGTCGCAGTTGTCGAGGCGGGACGGGCTCCGTGTTTTGCACCAACTGCATCGTATCGAGATCGGATTCACCACGGAATGGCGGTCGGCCCGTTAGCATTTCGTACAAGATTGCCCCGAGTGAATAGATATCCGTGGCGACATCCAACTCGCGTTTGCCCTGGGCTTGTTCCGGCGACATGTACGCCGGCGTACCGAGGATCGAACCGGCACGCGTCACCTCGGCCGGCTCGTCGATGATCTTCGCCAAACCAAAATCCGAAACTTTCGCTTGTGCCGCCTGCAAGTTAAACAACGCGGAAGCAGTGCCGGTCGCTTTGTTGTCGGTCAGATCGATGTCCGCTTTGCTTTCGCTGATTTGAAGGAGCACATTTGCAGGTTTCAAGTCTCGGTGCAGAATACCCCGATGGTGGGCATGTTGAACCGCGTCGGCCAGGGTCGCAATCAACTGGGCGGCGTCATACACAGGCACCGACGCAGACTGATGCGACAGCCACTCCGCCAAGGTGATGCCCGGACAATAAGCGTAAGCAATCCAGCAAAACGGCCCTTGTTCATCCGTTTCATAGACCGAAACAATGTGCGGATGATCCAGGCCTGCGGCAGCCTGCGCCTCGCGACGAAACCGCTCCCGAAGATTATCATTGAGCAGACTTGAGGAATGGGGAATCTTCAGCGCGACATCGCGATGAAGTTTTGGATCGCGGGCCAAGAAGACGATACCGAATCCGCCCCGGCCCAGTTCACGTTGAATTTGATATCGCCCGAGGTTTCTTGGAATTGGTCCATAGGCCGCCGTGTTCCAAGTATCGCCGACCCTGTAGCCGATGGTTGTCGGCAGTCGTTTTGGAGTTCTCAGATGCCGAAGTGCTTGTAGAGCCTGCAGCCCCTTCTTCAATCGAGCATTCAATTCCGGTGTGACTTCAGGAGTCGCTGTCACCGACTTTCCGTCGGACAACGCTTCTTCCAGGTTGGCCAAACGATCGACGAAGTCGTCGTCATCGCGATTTCGATCGTCATTCGCCATGTGCGATTCGCCTGTTTGTTGTCACTTGGGATTGTCGGTTCGTGGCGGTCCGGCCAAGGCGGCCGAGAGCTTCTCCCGCGCATTGGCACATTTGGGATCGGCTGCCGTCAGTGTCAGAAGATCGTTGGCTTTCACAACGATTTTTTCATCGCGAGGGGTCTGCAACCGCAGCAGTAGCGTGCAACAGGTCAACAACTCCGGCGGCGGCTCCTTGGGTCGATAGTCCGGAACCTCGGCATTGATCGCAGTTTGCAAATAGGGAATCGCTTCCGGTCCCCGGCCGAGTTTGTCGAAGCACTCCACTGCTCTTATAGTCTGTCGCAAGAGTTGATGATAAAAGTCACCATCGCTGGATTGTTGATCCTTCAGCGGCGTGATGATCTTCAGCGTTTCCAGATTGGCCTCTAATGCGGGGGCCCATTGTTGCTTCGCCCCATGAACCTGTCGCAAGATGAACCAGGCCATGGCTTCCTGCACCTTAGCTGGCCGCTCCGGATATCGTTGTGCCAGTTCTTTACAGACTTGCAAGCATTCTTTGGCATTCTCTTCCGCTTCGTCATACCGTTTGAGCTGCGTCCGGCTGTCGGCCATGCGATTCAGCGATGCGATGAGCCGCATGTACCGCTCGTGTTCACGGACGGACTTTAGCAACTTGCGATCCAGTTCGACGCAGCGGCCAAACTCCGGCTCGGACTCCTGAAACTGTCGGCGCTGACGGGCTAATTCCCCTTTATTGAAACAGGCTCGCGAAACAGCATCTTGGTAGGCGGGTTGATCCGGATATTGAGCCAACAATGCCTCGATCATTTCTTCAGATTCTTGGCGAAGTGTTGAAGCTTCGACTATTTTGCCGAGCATCTCTTTGGCGTAGCCCAATCCGCTGGTTGCAAAGTAGACGTCGTATCGCCGCATCGGCTCCTTCGGCGCGATGGCCAATCGCCGCTGTGCATGTTCCAACGCATCGACCCACATGGTTTCACAATCGGCGAAGTTCTTTTTCTCTTTGTAAATCAGTGCCAGTCGGCGGCAAATGATTCCCGCCTTGTCATGCATTTCCTCGTTTTGCGGATATTCAACGATCAGCTTCTTGTAATATTGATGGGCGGTCCGCAAAATCGCGGCCCCTTGATCCACCGTTTGCGGTACGTGGGTCAAGTTGTGCCCCAGATCGATCATTTCCTGGAGTGCCGCCGACGAGGAATGCAACAGTCGATTTGTTCGTTCGTTTGCTTTCAGTGCACTGTCACGTTCGAGATTGGCCCGCTCGTTTTCTTTTGCCAGCGATGCGACCAGCGTCTTGTTCTTTTCATTGGCATTGATCGCAGTGTCGCGCTCTTGATTGGTTTGCCGATACTGGTGGACCATCCCCGTAATGCCAAGCGCGATCGTCGCCACTAGCGCCATCGCCAATGCCGAGATGACAGGTTGTCGCCGGCACCAGCGTCCGGCCCGGCCAACGGCACCCACCGGCCGAGCGACGACCGGCTGACCATTGAGGAATCGTTGAAGATCATCGCGAAGCGCGCCGGACGAACTGTATCGACGGGCCGGTTCTTTCTCCAAGCACTTGAGACAAATTGTTTCAAGATCGCGCGGTAGTTTGGGTCGCAATTGCCGGGGCCGAACTGGTTCGGTGTTTTGAACCAGTTGCAACGTCTCGACATCCGTCTCGCCGCGAAACGGCGCTCGGCCAACCAGCAACTCATAGAGAATGACACCGAGTGCATAAATGTCGGCCCGCTCGTCGGCTCCGCCCAGTTTGCCTTGTGCTTGTTCGGGCGCCATGTAAGCCGGGGTGCCAATCACTGCGCCGGTGCGGGTGACATCACCGACCTGGTCGCGCAACTTGGCCAACCCGAAATCGGTGATCTTGAGCGATGCGCCACTGGCAATCAACACGTTGGCCGGTTTCAAGTCTCGGTGCAACACGCCTTGTTCATGAGCATGTTGAATGGCATCGGCCAGATTCGCCACCAACTCGGCCGCCAGTTGAGCGTCGATGGGATCGCGCTGGTTGCCCATCCACTCTGACAATGTGATGCCCGGACAGTATTCGTAAGCGATCCAACAAATTGGCCCGGCATGGTCGGTTTCAAAAACAGAAACGATATTGGGGTGTCTCAGACAGGCGGCCGTCGTCGCTTCCCGTTGAAACCGCTCCCGCAATGAATCATCGAGGATGCCGGCGATGTGCGGAACTTTGAGTGCCACGTCACGATTGAGTCGGCCGTCGCGTGCCAGGAAGACGACACCGAATCCACCGCGGCCCAGTTCCCGCAACACTTCGAATCGGCCAAGCTTTCGTGGAACCGGCGCCGGCTTGGTGTTGCTGATTGTGTCGCCTGCATTGAATCGCGGTGTCGGTTGAAGAACTTGATTGGCGGGCTTGATCTTTCGCAGAGCTTGAAGGGCCGCGATACCTTTTTTGAGCCGTGGGTCTGCCTGATCGTCGCTGCAATCTTGCCCGCATGCCAACGCCTCTTCCGCGTCGGCTAAGCGTTCGATGAATTCATCGTCGTCGGCAATCATGGCGGCTCATCCAACTCTTCTTGCAACTTTTCCACGGCACGGGCCCACAACTTGCGGACCGCGTTGGCCGACCGATTCATCGCGTCAGCGATTTCTTCAAACGGGCGATCTTCGAGATACCGCATCTTCAGCACTTGTTGATAATCTTCCGGCAACCGCGCGATCGCCGCATGCACGGCCGAGTCGCGCTCGTCGGCCATCATCTCCCGGCTTGGCGTCGGTCCGCCGTCGGCCAACCACGAAGCCCCGGTTCGCGATGGATCATTCGATGCCAGCGGGATCTCGCGATCCATCCGCCGTTTGTCGGTATTCACCCAGTGCCGGCGGAAGTTCGCCACATTGTTGAGCAACATCCGCCGCAACCACGCGAGCAACTCTTGCTCGGACGTGCCATCGAAGCGATCGAAATCCTTTTGAGCTTCGAGAAACGTTTGCTGCACCAGGTCCGACGCCCCGCCTTTGGCTTTGAGGCGGGGGTCCATTTCCTTCTCTGCCACCAACAGCAAGTAATTGCGGCAAACTTCCAGGGCCTGACCCAGGGCGGTCAACTCGCCCGATCGCGCTGCCGCCAAAAGCAGTTCGGTCTGGCCGGATGGATCGGGCATGGTCCTAAGCCCCGTTTCCCAGAAAAAAGGCCGCGTGATTCGCAGAATGTTGCTACTGGGAGTTTAATCGTCTTGAAATCGTTGTCAATTCAGGAGTTGAGACCACTCGATAAAGCCCACGCGCAAAGACGCAGAGCCGCAAAGTTACGCAAAGAATATCCCTCCTTCATCTTGGCGATCCTTAGCGTCTTCGCGGCTTTGCGTGAGGGATTTGCATTTTGGACCTCGCGCAAAGTCGCCGAGCCGCAAAGTTACGCAAAGAACGCAGCATCGACCTTGGCGCGTCTTTGCGACTTCGCGGCTTTGCGTGAGGGTCTTTTTCTGAGACGCTGCCCCTCAGTGATACACTAACCACACATGCATGATCTATTACTGGCACAGTATTCCGAAGTCGGCCCTTCGATCGTCAAGGCCTTTAGCGTGGCGGGGCTTGCGATCGTGGGCGGTTACACCTTCAGCTATGCCGGCCATGTTTTTGCCGCCATCGCTGAGGGCACTGCCGGCGGCCAAGACGAGATCGTTTGGCCCGATGAACCGCTCGTCGATCGGCTGGGCAAGGCGGCTGTTCTCGGCTGGGTAGTCCTGGTCTGTGCGTCACTACCCTTCATCATTGGAAAGATCATTGCCGGTCAAAGTGTGGGCACTTGGATATTCACGCTGTGCGGCTTTGGTATGATCTTCCCCGTCGTTGTGATTTCCATCCATTCCAGCAATTCGATGTTCACGATCCTCAATCCCTCCGCCATTGCTCGTATGTTGAAGCGGCCCGAAAATCTCGCGTTTTATTATCTGGCCGTCGCCCCCGTCTATGCCTTGTTTGGCGTGGGCATCTGGATATTGATCAAATTCCCCTTCGCGATGGTGCCGCTCGCCGCGATCATCATTGCGTGCAGTTTCATGATGGCAACTCGCTTGCTGGGCCGGCTCGCTCAACTCGTCAGCCGCGTCGGCATGAAACGCCGCAAGAAAGTAGTCGACGAAGAAGAACCCGAGCCCAATCTCGGCTACCTCGGCGACATGGCCCGTGTGGCTGCGACTCGCGGTGAAAATCCCACGCGCCGGACCGGCAGTTATGGCATGAAAGGCATCGACCACTCCGAACCCACCGGCCCGCCGCCGACTCCCTCCTTGAAACGGGTGTGGGTCGAAGAGGGGGCCGACGATCCCTACATCCTCGCGGACACTTCGGCTCAGTCGCCGCAGATGATCCCGAAGGAGTGGTCCGAGCCGTCCGAATATGAAATGAAATTGGCCATGCGCAACCGGCCGACGCCGCCGCCCGCTCATCCGTGGCTCTCCGGGACCTACACGTTCCCGCTCGACCCGAACAACTGGAAAGCCCTGATCTGGCTGACCACCGGATTGTGCTTCACCGGTTGGTTCCTGCGGGTGTTTGTCTAGAGTGATTTTCGTGCTTTGATTCTTTCGTGTTTTCGTGATGGAATTGAAAACAATCACGAAAGCTCGAAAGTACGAAAGCGCGAAATGAAAAGAGACTTGGGTCCAACCCCAAGGTGATTGACCGGACCGGCCCGGCCCCGTAAATTACAAGAACCTTGGACAGATAGCTCAGCTGGTAGAGCGAGCGACTGAAAATCGCTAGGTCGCCGGTTCAATCCCGGCTCTGTCCACTCAAAACACTTCTGTCCATCCGTTGTTTGGCCAACTCGTTGCCGTTTGTGTGCCCCGGTCCAACTCGTTGCGGCAACGAAACGACGAATTGGCACCGTCATTTACTCTTTTCGCAAGATCATGTGGGATGGCCAGTTGCGTGAAGTCGTTTGACAAAATTGAAAAAGTAGGACTCGATGGCGATGGGTTGAAACGCACTCAAGTTCGGCAACGAATTGGGCCGCACAACTTGATAAAGCGAGTCGGTTTGTGATCACTCATTTTCCAGGTTTTTCACTTCGGCCTCAATCGCTGGCAGGAGTGCGTCCCCCTGTTTGATCAATTGATCGTAGTTGGCCATCTTCGCTTCGTTGCCGGTATTCGCGGCTGCACTGAGGGTTTGATAGGCTTGCAGTCGCAGGCCGTAAAATTGACGGACTAATTCGGACACTTTCTGCAATCGACCGGGGCCCGGCCCATTGGCTTCCAAGTCACGAACGATTTTTTCGAACGCGGGGATGAAGTCACGATCCAGACGCGTCGCATATTCTGCATCGGTCAGTTGGTTGGCGGCGGCTTGTTGCCGGAGCGTCTCGAAAACGGTGTTCAACCGGACCTCTTCTTTTTCGGATTGAGTCCATACTTCGATGAATCGCTTTTGGGCCTCCATATCCCCGGAGTTTTTCGGGACGATGGCGATGCCGACGATGATCACCACAGTCGCTACCAAAATGCCAACGAACGTCGTCGGCCCGGTGCGTTGAAGTCGCTCTTCCGGATTTAATGGCCGCGCGACGATGGCACCGAGTGCGAGCCCGGAAATCAATCCCCCTAAATGGGCCGAGTTGCTGATCCCGGGCGTCATCATGCCAAAGACAAGATTGTAAAAGACAAAACCCATGGCGCTCTGTCGAATGGCTTTCACACCGCTGGGCATCGATTTGCGATGGACGGTCATGTAACCCATCAGCGCACCGTAGACCGCAAACACCGCCCCCGACGCGCCGGCCATGACCACGTTGTGGCCATCCCACCAGACACTGACCAGACTGGCGAGCACCGCTGAAACCAGATAAATGAACGCGAAGGTGATCGACCCGTACAGTCGTTCGGTGAATCGCCCCACCGCCCAGAGGGCCCACATGTTAAACGCGATATGAAGGAAACCAAAATGCAGGAATGCACACGTCAGCAGTCGCCACCACTGGCCGTTGGTCGTCAACGGCCAAAAGTTCGCCCCCCAGGGGATCATTTCATCGGGCTTCGGGCGAAGTAAGTTCACTCCGCATAAACCCATGACCACATAGACAGCGATGTTGATCGCGACAAATGAATAAGTTGCCCAGGTGACCCGTGCCCGCATTCAAATGTGCCGCAAATGTCTGTTGTTCAGGGTCGGTCAACCCGGCCGTCGATGCCACGGCCATGGTAGTCACTGGATGAGATGCAACGGCCGCCTGCATTTGACTGGCGAGTTGAGCGGCATTGTCAAAGCCGTCCGCATGAATTTCCACTCGGCGAGAAACGCCGTCGTCCTGAAACCAATCAAACAAGATGCTCTCGCCGCTGCGTGAGACATTGGCAATTCGGTCCGCTGGAATGGTCTTTTCTTCAATTCTCTTAAACATCGGATAGAGCATGAGCGTCCGCGGCCACCAGGCATAGAGCTTCAATTGATCGCCCACAATCTCCGCTGTTCCCATGAGGGGCCCATTGCTTTGAAAAACCTGAGGTTCAAATTTGACGGGCGTCATGGGTCACTCCATGGATTCCCGACCGTCCACTGGGCCGCTCTATGAATCGGTTTTATGGCAACCACAAGCGAACGGCTTTGATTGGCATCGCGCTTGTCGAATTGGCTGCAACCGCTGACGTCTCTGTATTAAGGATCACTTTTCGTCCCTTGGTCGCCAGCCACTAGCAATTCTTTCGCGAAGCAATGCCACATTCCACAGCTCGTTAAGCGACAGTTCCAAGAACTCAGAAGTCAACTCGTGGATTTCAGTTGCTTTTGCTTCATTCCAAAGGTACCAACGGCTTGGTTTTGATTGCATCCCGTATCTGCCGCGGAGCAAGGGGACTTTGCGAAACTCTTCTGGGACGGGTGCTCGGCCAACCAAGCGCGCGAATTCAGGCGGGACGAACTTGTCCCAAACCAATGACGTAAAGAATCGCGTTGGTTCCTGCACGAGTTGTTCCAAATCGTTCCTTGGGCGTGACGTTACAGAATCAATTACTCTAATGAAAGGTCCATACAGTTTGTGTCGAGCAACATATTGCGCGTAGGCAAGCCCATGTTCGAGCGATACCTCGACAACTGTGCCGAGTGTAAATCGTGGCCTTTTGGTCGATCGGGAAATCATGGGGCAATTCCCAGTCTCGCGATCAGCGCATTTCCAAACGCTAGCATGCGCTCGCTCAAGTTGACGCCTCGGCTGGTGGCATTTTTGGGTAGCATGTTTTCCCGCTCTGGGGAAAACAAGGTAGGACACGATGTCTCTCAAAACTGACGCCGTCATATTAGGCCGACCCACCTGTTTTGAACATTCTCATCCTTGAATCAAGGAGCAAGTCATCGCATGGCAAGCGGTCTCCACATGTTTTCGCCAAGCCGAAACATGGCACCCAAGCAGGCCACCCGGCAAGGTTTCTACGGGGTGCTAGCGCGGCATGTTCTCACGCAGCTGAAAACAGGGCAATGAAAATGCGCCACCGTTGGTGTAAATCTTAGAGACAACTTTGAAGTGAACCTGTTAACATTGGTCCCAATCACTTATTGTAATCCGAGGTATACTGAGCGCGTTCTCACAGGAGGCGCAAATGTCCGTCGAGCTGGGATTGAGGATTATTTCAGTCGCGAAGTCACTCGAAGCGTTCCAAAGCGGCGATGCAAAAATCTCCCAGTACTTTGGCGCGACACGTCTCGCGGGACGAGGCGGATTGCTCGCTTCAGCCCTGCGAAAGCAAACTCGAATTTCTTATGACAAACTCAAAATCCATGCGGCGGAAGCCAAGATCGACGGTCCAACATTAACAAAGTTTGTATTGCCGTGGCTTCAAAAAAGTGGCTTTGCCGAGGTGGACGAACAGAAGACCATCGTAGTATGCAACGTAGTTGATTACGATGCTATTCTGAAGGAGACCTATAAACATTTCGCGTCGCTCGACCCCACAGCCGAGGAGCGTGCCGTACTCGTCATCTTGGAGATGGCATCCGAAATGCCGACGACCAGGTCAGCTGCGTTTACCAAGCTGGCGGGGTATGGAGGCCAAGTATCTGAAGTCGCACTTGAGCTGGCAACAGGGTATCACGTGCTCCGGGTCGCTGACGGCGAAGGGCTTGCCGAACCGGTGCTTTACAGCCCAATCATCTGGGGCGACAACATAGGCAAAGCGAGCCGAGCATTGAGCCATATGGACGCGACTGAACGCGCTGTCTTGTTGGAACTAATTTCGCGGGTGTCAAAATACCAAGGCATGCCGGAGGTGGCTGCAAAGATTTGGTTGAAGGGGCAGAATCTGGAAAAGCTGTGCGACTTCGCCGTTCAGCTTGGGCTGTTGGATCGCACGGAAATTTTGACGAAAGAAGGAATTGCGCAAAACTTCCTTACAACGCCGCACCTCTACGGAGAGATTGCTGCTAAGCACGGACGCGACGTCTGCGACCGCGTCCGTCTCTTTCTCGATAGCATCCGTCATGGCCAGCACTACGGCAACTGGATGACCGGAAAAATAAACGATCCGGCCGTCCTATTGAACGCGCTTCTGAGAACCGGCGAGATCGGCCCTTGCACCGCAATCGGCACCGATTACATCCTCGTTGAGCGCGCCGGCATCGTAACGGTGTCGGAGTCGTGGAGAAAAGGTCGCTACGTGATGAAGCTGGTTCAAGACGACACAGTACAGGTGATTACAGAAATGCTAAGCCAGCCTCACGGGCTCGGCGCGCTCGGCGCGTTTTCTAGCGTCGGCCCATCAGGGCAGCACCAGTTCGTGTCGTCCGAGCAAGCGCGGCCGCGGTTGGGCCAGCTTTCCCCGCCGCTAAAACAGGCTGAGCGGCAAATGCTCCGCAGTTTGAGAGAGATGGGATAATGGCAATGAAAACGCGTATTGAAATGGGGCCAGCACTGGAAGCCAGAGTGCAGCGGCTATTTATGTGCCAAGGCGCGTTTGCCGAACGCGGCCTGTTCATGCGCGCCGCTGCTGGCGATGCCAAAATGGTTACCGACATCGACGTCGTTGCGCACGACTACAGCATCAACTTCGATCACCGTCGGCTATACGCGGAGTGTAAGGGAGGCAAGAACGCGAGCGCGCTGGACCGGGTGATCTGGGTCCGCGGCATCAAGGAAGTAATCGAAGCGGACAACGCTCATTTGGTCATCGACCATTGCGACCTGTCAACGGCGAGATTTGCCCGGAGTCAGGGAATCGAAATACTCCAAGCGGCGAGCATTATCGCGTTGGAGGAAGCTCTGCGTATCAGCAAAGACTTTTGGCCCGGTAGAAGCAACTTGAGAGCGTACGCTCCGTTAGAGGCGCTCTTAAAAAAGGGGCCGTCACGGCCGCCGGTCGAAAGCGTCGCATCGTGGGTGAACCGATCCACCGAGATTTGGCGCGAGTCGTCGGCTCTAACGTTTAGCTACGGTCGACTCAATGCCTTGCTCGGGTTGCTGGAGGAATGCAACGCCCTTCCGCTTGAACCGTCCACACGGCCCGAAGATTTCAAAGTAGCTAGCTTTTCGGTCGCCGCATTGCTAGTTCGTCTATCGCAATACATTTTGTTCATTGCTGCCGACACTTTGGCCATGTCGGCGCGAGACCGGCTCGATTACCTTTCAGAAAGGTTGGTTTCAGGCGGGCTTGATATCGGCCAGTCTCGCCAAATTCTGCAAGGTGCCCTCCAAATGGTAAACGCTCAATTGCAAATGGCAGGGATTGATGTGCCTGCCGGGTGGAACATCGACAACATGCTCACTCCGCCGCCCTACACTCGCCCGTTGGCGGCGGTCGTAGAGCGAGTTATTTCTGACGGGCATCGCGCCGTCATGCTTCCACTAGCGATGGAGGTTCGGCAATTCGGATTCGATGGCCAAGAAGACGGCGGTGGGAATTTAGTTAACCGAGCACGTTTTGGAAACGACATGGCGAGCTTGGTAATCGGTTTCGTCAGACAATCCCTAGACGTACCGGAAAATCTGACGTTCGGCATGACTCCCTTGATCGAAGGTCTGAACCCTTTACACGCACGCCATTCAAATAATAGCGGGGGAAATAACGCCACCATTAGGCGAGAAAACATTGCTATCAATCCAGGCAACACCGAGAAGAAGGGAGTCGGACTTTGGCTGGAGGAACCTGATAAGAAAAAACAATCTGAGGACACTAATCGAAAAAACGCGACTTAATTGACTTGTGCCTCTTAAAACTAGACACGGCCCCCCGAAGTACAAAATGCCGCTACACATTTGGTACACTGTTGCCTCTTATACTGGTTGACGACATGAGTCTATGTCGATCGAATTAAGACGGGTCACCGTCGAGATTGCAAACAAAACAGATTGCCAAAAAAGCATGAAAAAAAAACGTGTCGCGATTCCCGATGATCTCGCTGCTGACGTTTTGTTTGCATCGGATCGGACGTGTTGTGTCTGTCGAAGCGAACAACTCAAAATTCAGATTCATCATATCGATGAAGATCCTTCGAACAATTCGTTCGACAATTTGGCAGTCATTTGCCTTTTTTGTCACAGTGACGCGCATACTAGAGGAGCATTCGTCAGGAACCTCTCTCGAGACTTAATACACCTGTACAACACAAGTTGGCGTGAAATCGTCAAACTTCGATTGATACCGAGCGCCGACCCCACTGGCAGGTTGGAACTGGCTTTTGAAGCATATCTCGAGGCGGACATTGATTGTCGCGACCTCAAAAACCACTTCATGAGTTTGGCACCCGACTTGCCAGACGGTGGTGAATTCAAGGACGTTTGGGACCTGATGCTCAATTGTTGGATTCCAAAATACACCAAGTCCACATACAAGCAATTCCTGCCGCTATTTCGCAAAAGGAGTTGTAAACTTGACGCAACGTTTTGACCGATTAGGTCGATTGTTTTCAGATGTATTGCCGTCAGACTTTAGGGTGATTTTGATTCGAGCTAATCGCAAACTCGAAGATTGCCGCAGGGGCTATATTGTGTTGCCCGAAATGGGGCACGACAGGGAGACGGAGGCATTTGTTTTTCGAAACATGTTCTTGGGCGTTATTGAAGTGTTAGGTGAGGTTGCACGAGAAGCCGATCGCAAAATCGAATCAATGAAAACACCATCAACGCGGCAAAAGTAAACCAACTCACTTGGATGTTCGCCAAGCCGAAAACACGCCGACCTAAAACAACCCACCGGCCAACTTGTTCCCGCTCTCAATTATCACCTCCCCAATATCGTCAAATACTCTCGCCACTTTCCGACCGCATCGCGGTACTGGTAGGCCATGGATTTCACAATTTGATGGGTGTGGCCGAGGTCGTGAACGACCCAGGATGACAATAGTTGCCGGGCGGTGACGGATCCGAGTTGCGGGTGCCGGCCTGTTTTCGACAACATGTCATCGGTGAGTTGCATCGATCGCAGTTCGGTTAAATTGGCCGACCGCAGTTCGGCGAACGTGACCAAGAGTTCCGACATCGACTTGCCTTGGCTGGCTTCCAACATGGCGTATCGATCAAACGTCGGGAATGGCACGGCGTCGCCGTTTTCAAGAATCAGTTTGAGCCGAGTCATCCAGTTGGTTCGGTCGGCGTGGATCAAGTGGCCGACCACATCGAACGGGCTGAATGTCGATTCGCCGTAATTGGTCATAGTCCATTCGTCGCTAAGACCGTCGAGCAGGGCGCGGAGGGTGGCCGGTGTGCGCTGCAAGACGGCGATTGCTTTGTCGATGTCAAATGTCATGGTCGGGGCCGGCGCGGTAGGGGTGTTGGAGGTAATGTTATTGATCGAGATTTGTGATAGGGGAAATGCCGCCTCGAGGACGAGGCGGCTAAGCGGACTGTAGTTGCTTTGTAGATGGGGCCGACAGAATAATCAATCGCGCTTAATTCCGGCATATATGTTTGGCATCTGCTTCGTTAAGATAGGACGCAGTCGGAAAGCTCGGCAGTTGATTCCAAATGTGTCGGCCGCAAACGGTGATCATGCCGGCCAAGACTGCGATCGTCAGTGAGTTTCTCATTGGCCCGTCGCCTGAATATCATCGATGAAACAGCATCGTTAATACCCAATTCCCATTCCGCCCACCACCCTAAAATCGCCCGAATGCCCCGTCGCCCCCAACCTCCTACTGGCGGCGCACGAAAGTGATTCCCTTCACTTGCCGTTCCTCGCCCGACGAGTTGAACACGAATCCGGTGATTTTTCCTTGCGGGTCGCGTCGGAAGGAGAGATTGACTCCGCCGTCGGGGATGGTGAAGGCATCGGCGTATGTGGGGATGAGGCGAGTTTCGACGGAGTCGCCGATTTGGAGGGCGAGGCTGTTGCGGTGCAGCGAGATTTTGTAATCCGCGTTGAGCTCGTCGCTGTAGTAAGTCCCTTCGTAGTCGCGCAGTTGCTGCGGCGAGTCGACCGGCGGTTTGACGGGAACAAAGACGTCCGGCTTCCCGCTCTTCGTCAGGATTCTGATTTCAGAGATCGAGTCGGAGTTGCTGAAGACGGGGTTTAGTTCGGTAACGCCACCGGCCGCGACCAGCAGGAGACGGGTCTGAGAAACCGGCAGCACGGGAGTTTCACCTCTGTGGAGCCCACTGCTCATCAGTTTCCCGTCCTTGACGCTTAGCCGGAAGGACCTGCCGCTTTCGGGGTGGGCGTAAATGCCCGCGTACCGCAGCGCTTCCTTTTCCGAGAGGGTGATGGCCGGCGGTAAAGCGTCCGCGACTCTTTTTTCGCCCGGCCGATCAGGCTTCAGTTGTCCTTCCAGATAGATGTCCGCGAGCTTCATCACAATGGTGCTTGGAAAGATCGCCGTGTTGTTGGACAAAGCGATGACCGCAAATTTCTGTTCGGGAAATGAGAAGATCTTGGCCCGGTAGCCGCCCATGTTGCCGCTGTGCTCAAGTACCGTCAGCCCTTTATATTTGGTTCGCCAAAACCCGAATGCGTAGGTTATTTTCTGCCCATTGTTTAACGTGCCCGGCGTCGTCACCATCGAGATCAACTCTTTGTTGCCGACCTTGGGCTCGAAAAAATTCTGATCCCACAGATACAGGTCTTCGATCGAAGATAATGCTCCGCCGTCGCCGACGAGGGTGTCGAGTGATGCGCGGGCACGGATGCTCTGATCGGGGCCGACCCGGTAGCCGCTCGCGCGGTTTTTGACCACCTCGAATCGGTTATCGTTGAAAAGAGTCTGTTTCATACCGAGGGGCTTGAAAATGTTTTCCTCGGCGAACGCGCGAAGGCTTTTTCCGCTGACGCGCTGGACGATGATTCCCAACAAGAAATAACCGGAGTTGCAGTACTGGTACTCCGCGCCGGGTTTGAAATTGAGGTTCTTTTGCCGGGCCAATACGTTCAATATGGTTTTTTCACTATAGGCGTTGTCGGTGCCTAACCCGCTAAAAAAGACCAGCGCCTGATAATCGCGGAGTCCGCTGGTGTGATGAATCAAATGCCGGATCGTGATCGGGTCTTCGTACTTCGGCATTTCGGGGACGTACTTGCGAATGTCATCGTCGAGCGACAATTTCCCCTGCTGAGCCAAAAGCGCGATGCTGAACGCGGTAAACGCTTTTGAAACGGAGGCGAGATTAAATCGTGTCGCAGGCGTATTGGGAACGTCATAGTCGAGATTAGCCATTCCGAAGCCGCGTTTGTAAATCAGCTTGCCGTCTTTAACCACCCCGACCGCACATCCCGGCATATCTTTCTTGTCAAACTGAGACAGAAACTCATCCGACTTCTTGGCCAACTCATCGGCGGACGGCTGAGCGGCCAACTCCTGCTGTCCTAAAACGGCGGCGGCGGTGAATACGAGCATGAACATCATCGGGGCGGTAATAACACGGCTTCGGCTCAGCATATGTCATCCTATTATCGGGATCGTCATGAGTCTTCGGCGAATGACACGATGATACGTATCACCGAAAAAGTTGGGAACAGTCTTGCGACGAATAGGGGGGAAAGGGCGACGAGTTAACGTCCGCATGAGACAGACCGGACGAGCGAGTTCGTGGGTCTACCGGGCCTGGTCCAGGAGCGGCTGAAGCTCGTGGCGATATCCGCGGCTTGCTTTTAGGGATGTGCCATTGGTCAATGTGATGACATAGTCGCCTTTGAATAGGGGTTGGATGTCTTTGATGCGTTCGATATTCACGATCGTCGAACGGTGAATCCTGAGAAATTTATTCGGGTCCAATTTCGCGCGGAAGTTTCCCATCGTTTCGCGAATGAGATGCGTCTGGTCGCCGGTATGGAGAGTTAAATAATCGCCTGAGCCTTCCACCCAATCAATCTCTTCGGTCTTCAGAAAGTAGATGCGCCCGTCTGATTTGATGCCCACCCGATGGATCGGTTCTGGATGAGCCGCCGGTTTTCTGTTATCCGGGCCCGAAGGTGATTCGCCGTCTTTCGAATTCACGCTCTGCAGCACGGCCAACAAATTCTCACCCATTTGGCTGAGTTTCTGCTGCCGGACAACGGCTTTGGCCCTTTGCAAAGCGATGTTGAAGCGGTCGTAATCGAACGGTTTGAGCAGGTAGTCGAGTGCGTGCGCCTCAAAGGCGCGAAGGGCGTGTTTATCATAGGCGGTGACAAAAATCGTGACGGGCATCCGCATCGCTCCGACTTCTTCGACCACTTGAAACCCGTCCATTTCGGGCATCTGGATGTCAAGAAAGACAATGTCGGGGGACTGCTCGCGGATCGCCTCGACCGCCTCTTTCCCGTTGCGGCCCTCGGCAATCACTTCGACTTCGGGGTCATCGCCGAGCATCACCCGCAGCGCCTCGCAGGCGAGCGATTCGTCGTCGACGATCAACGCGCGGATTTGTGGATTCAATTCAGTTATCATTTCGACCCTCTTTGAGTGGGTTGAAATGGAATGACAATTTGTGCGATCGTCCATTCGTTTTCATTTCGGCTCAGGTTGAAACTGGAATCCTTGCCGTAGAGCTCCGAGAGTCGCGCCCGAATGTTATTTAATCCCATGCCGGCGGCCCCGTGCTGCTCGGAAATCTTCGCAAGGTCTTTGCCATCATCGCGCACTTCCATCACAACGTGATTGTTTCGTAAGTGAGCCGCGATCTGAACCCGGCTGGTGCCGGAATTGGAATCGACGACGTGGCGCATGACGTTTTCGACCAGGGGCTGCAGTATTAAACTCGGCACCTGTGCCGTGAGAACTTGCGGGTGGATATCCCACTCGACGGCAAGCCGGTCGTGGAAGCGGATGCGCTCGATCTCCAGATAACGCCGGGTAAAATCAATTTCCTCTTCGAGCGACAACACCTGTGTCTGGATCGTATCGAGCGTTAACCGCAGAAATTCGCTGAGCCGGCTGATCATTTTGACCGCATCCCGATTCTCATTCTTCAAGACCAGGGCGGTAATCGAGTGCAGCGTATTGAATAAAAAATGCGGGTGCAGTTGCATCTTCAGCGCTTGAAGCCGAGCGTTCGACAGCTGGGAGTCGAGCCTGGAAGCCTTTAACGTTTCGTCTTGGTATCGGCCGTAGTAGATGTAGATCAGGCTGGACGAAAGGACCACCCAGTAAACCATCAGATTCATTTTGAGGATTTCTAACCATTCAGGGTTCTTGAGTCGGTCATATTGGTCGCTGTAAACACTGGAGAAATTCTTCAAAAACGGTAGTAACAGGTAGGGCAGCCACTGGACAAGTAATGCCCAGCTGATGCCCACCAATATGTAGAGCACCAAACTTTTGAACAGGCGGGTGCGCTCGAATGAAAATCGGCGCGAGAGAAAGGGGATTAACGGGGCGTGAATCGCCCAGAACAGCCAAAACGGGGCAATTTCCGTGATATCTTCCGTCACGTTTTCTGGCTGATTGATTCCAAGATAGAGGGTCAGTGTGCCCACGGAATAGACGATCAAGGCGGCCAAGGCCACGATCAAAAGCCAGTGAAAAGTCGAGAGTCGTGGCATGTTGATGGAGTATAGCAAGTTGAGGGCGGCCTCGTGGACGAGGCGGCTAAGCAAGGCGAATGGATTTTTCGCAACGGTGCTGGTGTTGGTGGATTACGTTGGATACAAAAAGATCGATCATTTTGTGACTTAATCTAGCAACCAAAACGGAGATCATCATGAAGCCGATAGTTGCTTATCACGTGATCTATGGGGCGTATGGGTTTTGGTTGCCGAATGACCCGCGGGGTTCGTGGTCAAAATTTGTATGGGCAGAGAATCTGATTCGGTTTGGCGATCCGGTGCCCGCGAACACGAACCGGTCGTTGGCGAAGAAGCCGCATGATCGGCGGTTGCGATTGGAAGCGAAGGCGGCGTTGACCTACCCGGCCGTTCGATTCAACCAACAACAGATCCAATGTGTCGGTGAGGCGATTGGCGACGAGGTACGCAAGTATGATATCCCAATGCATGCGTTGGCGGTGATGCCGGACCATGTTCACATTGTGTTTAGCCGGCAGGATCGATGGGCGGAGGATATGATTGGTTTTTTCAAACGGTCTGCTTCGCGATTGTTGCGCAAGTCGGGGCTGCACCCGTTTGCCGATCACGTGTTGGCCAACGACCGATTGCCGACACCGTGGGCCGAGGGCGGGTGGAAAGTGTATTTGCATGATGATGAGGAAATCGGCCGAAGCATTCGCTACGTGCAAGACAATCCGTTAGAAATCGGAATGCCCCGGCAAGAATGGGATTTTTTGGTGCAATACGTTTAGCCCGGTCGTCCACGACCGGGATTGAGCAAGCCGCCTCGTGGACGAGGCGGCTAAGCAACAAAATGTGTCTTTGGAGTGGCAGCCGCATGTTACGATCCGCCATCCTCATGGGATTCATTGGGTCGCTGGCTTGGTGCCAGGATGTGCCGAAACCGAAACAATCCAAGGCAGACGAGCCGACTCACACGGTCGTCCGAATCTCGGCAAAGGAGCCAATGCGGACTTGCGAGGTGGCGTTGGCGATGGATCCCAAAGACTCAAACCGATTGATCGCGGCTTGTCAGATGATTGCCCGCGGTCGAGAGCCGGGAAGTGTGAGCTATTTTTCGGACAATGGCGGCCGAATGTGGACGGAGAAAAAACTTCCCAAACCAGCTCAGCGTGCTGATGGCGACGACGTGGTTGCGTTTGGACTCGACGGTTTGGCCTACCGGGCGTGCATCAGCTTTAGCGGGTTGCGTCAGGCTCGACCAACACGGGCTTCGACCGGCATCTTTGTGACAACTTCGAAGAATGGGCTCGATTGGGGCCCGCCTGTGGTGGTGGTTGATCACGTGAATTCCGTGGCCCCGTTTGAAGACAAGCCGGGGTTAGCTGTGGACACCCATCCCGACTCGTCTCATCGCGGCAATGTGTATCTCGGTTGGACCCGGTTCGATGTCTATGGCAGCAAAGATCCGGTCCATAAGAGCCACATCTATTTTTCGCGGTCGCGCGATACCGGTGCAACTTTTTCCCCAGTGCTTCAAGTCTCGGATCGCCCTGGCGATTGCCGGGACAGTAGCGACACGGTGATGGGCGCATCGATCACCACCGGGATCCAAGGCGAAGTCTTCATGGCCTGGAGTAGCTCGGAAGGCATTGTGTTTGACAAGTCCACCGACGGCGGTGTCACGTTCGGTACCGACGTGATCGTTACTAAAACGCCGGGCGGATGGGACATCCCGGCTGCGGGGCTTCCACGTCACAATGGATTGCCGATCCTCGGAGTTGATCGCAGCGCGGGGCCGAACCGAGGGACGATTTACGTGAGTTGGATCGATCAACGAAACGGCGACCCCGATGTGTTTGTCAGTGCATCGCGCGATGGGGGAGTGAAGTGGAGCGAACCCGTGCGCGTCAACGACGATCCGGTCGGCAACGGCAAGGCACAGCTGTTTGTCGGGATGGCGGTTGATCCGGCCGACGGTTCGATCAATCTTTCTTTTCTCGATCGGCGCGATTTAGACGGCACCATGACCGGAGTAACACTGGCCCGCAGTATCGACGGGGGCCGTTCGTTTGTCAATCACCGGGTCAAGCAAGAACCGTTTGAATGTCACAAAGATGTCTTTCTCGGGGATTACAATGGCATCGTGGCCGGCAATGGGCGGGTGGTCGCGGCGTATACGCATTTTGTGGGCCGACGCGAGTTGGCCCTCTCGGCCGCCATCTTTGAATTCAAGGCCGGGACTCAGCAATCAAAAGTGGGCAACGGTTCGTGAAGGATCATGCCGCAGGTTGTTACAGATGGCGGCGGTTATTGCAAACAGCGGCGATGTGTTGGCGGGTTGCTTCGAGCCACTCGGTGGTCAACGCATCCCATTCTTTTAGTGACTTTTGAAATTCTTGGTCGACGAGCTGCCATTCGGGGATACTGCTCGTCTTTTCGAGCTTCCTATTGAGTGCTTCAAGTCGATCATGGACCGGCTTCAGCTTGCAGTACGCGGATTGAGCCTGTTCCAGGGCGATATGAGGCTTGATATTTGGTGCAATTGACATCGCATGCATCCATTGAAAGCCGGGCACATGGGAAATAGCGAACTGCGTGCCAATCAGAAACCGGATCCGGAAGTCTAATCTTGAGAATAAGTTGCCGCAATTTGCAAACACCGGAGATGTGAACTAGACTGGGCCACTGTCATCGTCGGCGCGATTAGCTTATTTTTACTTCGCCCGGAATACTTGCCATTTCGCGAGGTGTGGCAATTTCCTTGTGGTGCCGGCAATATTGCTCCGATTCCAGGACGGCAATTTTGTTTTGAAGATCCACATCGTTGAGGCTCGTGTGTTTGCCCCAGCGAAAAAACTTCTCAAACATGGGCAATAGGCGGCTCTTTTTGACTTGTTCCAAAAAGTAGACCTCGTGTTCCTTTTCTTTCATACCCATTTCGTAAAGGACGTGATCGTGGTCGCGAATGCCCAGCGAATGAAAATAGTGCATCATGACGAAATACTCGCACACGTTGCCGCTCTCGAGCTTCCCGGCAAAAAAGTAGGGCATGAACCAACCGATCACGTAACAACTGGCGGAAATCACTTTGCCGATGACATGAAATTTAAACTCGTAGTAGCGCGAAATGGGTACCCCATACTGCTTCATGATTTGGTGTACGTTCTCGCGGTGCTCCCACTCGTCGAGTTCGATTTGCTTGACCGCCAACTTTTCCTCGGCATCTCGAAGTGACCCCGCGTGTCCGACATAGGCAAAGGCTGCCGCTTTTTCCGCCGAATACGCCCGCTGCAGTAATTCAATTAATTTGGGATGGTTGAGAGTCGGTTGGCCTGCCATTGAGTCGCCACCTATTTGTTGAAACCTGACACTCATTGTCTTACCGCGCCCGTTTCAACGCGGTTAGATGGCAACCCTTGATGAAAACATGCGCGCAAAAAAAGAAGACGTTCATTTTCATGAACGTCTTCTCGCTGAATGATCGCCGCACAATTAGTTTCTTGGCGGCGGGTTTTTCTCTTTTTCCTTACTTGATGGCGGTGTACCTTTGCCCCGAGGATCTTGAACTGGCGGAGTCTTCGGCCGTTCCGGTGGTCCCTTGGGCTGCTGAACCGGTGGACGAGGCGGGGGACCGGCTGGTCGTGGGGGAGTGTCCGTCTTACCAGTGGCCGGCGGCGTTGTTGGACGGGGATCGGTCTTGCCCGTACCCGGCGGCGGCGTGGCTGGTCGAGGATCTGACTTGCCCGCGCCCGGAGGCGGTGTGGTTGGGCGCGTCGGAGGATCAGCTTGACCCGGAGTCGTCGGCCGTGGATCAGGTCGGCCGCTTGGCGGCGGCGGAGTCGATGGTCGACCCGGGGGTTCCGACTTCCCGGTCGACGGCGGAGTTGTATTCGGCGGATCAACTTTTCCAGAGGAAGGCGACCGCGGCGTTCGTGGATCGGTCTTGCCACTCGGGGCCGGCGTCGTGTTCGGCGTATCGGGATCGGTGCGCCGTGGAGTGGTCTTCGATGCCGGATCGTCAGCTTTACCGCGTGATGGTGGTTGTGGTGTTGTCACTCTTGGATCGCTGTCGGGCTGTTGCGTCGCGGCACCACGACCGCCACTTCGAATCGGTGACCGCGAAAGATCCAGGGTGGCCGGTTGAGATGTTCGCCCCTCGCCGGCGCCTCGCGATTGCGTTTCGGCTTGGACGCGTTGATTGGCAAATTGGCGGTAGCTGCGAACTGATGCCGCCGCTTCTTGTTGGTCAACGCGATTGACCTGGGAGAGCCGCACGAGATTGGTGTCGACCGATTGGAGCGGTGCGGCCAAGCTCAGGTAACCCGAGTAGTTATTGTTGCCGCCTCGCGTTATCACTGTGTTTTGATCGGCGTATGTCAACGCTGGTCGGGGTATTTCACCACGCATCCGCCCTTGATACAGGGCCGTCATGTTATTAACCCAGTTGCGATCGTGAGCCACATAGGAATGTCGATAGTAAGACCACAGCGGATCATACGCGGTGCCATATCGATAATCGATCCAACTACGGTAACCTAACGTGGAGTAACGTCGATCAAAGTAATCGCCGAAATAGTAGGTCGAATATCCCGGACGAACAAAGAGCGCACCCAGCAGGGCCGTGTCGTAGATGACATAACTCGGTCGATAAACATAATTCGGTTGAGCGTAGACGGCGTGAGTCAGATAGACGGGTGCAAAGAGCAACCCGCGATTTTCCAGGGGATAGTCCCAATAGCTATCTACGAAGACTACGCCGGCCGGGGACCATACGTAGTGAGCGGGGATAAACACCCATCCTTCTTGGGGCGCGACCCAGTGACCGGGCCGCCACATATATCGGCCATCTTGATAAACCCAGATGCCGGGACAATAAACATAGCCTTCACCCGGTGATCGAGTGGCCGGCGCGTTTTCTGGTTCTGGGGGAGGCGGCGGCAGGTATTCCACTTTCTTCGTTTCAACGGAAATCCAGAATCCCGACGTCCACTGATATTGTCCATTTACTTCATGCCACGCGCCGGGGACCCATTGATGGTTGGCCGGCGGCACTCGCCAGGCTCCGCTAATCCAAATGAAATCGTTTCGATCGTCATCCCAAAACCAGTAGCCTGGAATCCACTGAACATCTTCACCTTCGGGTTTCTGGTCCGGTGGCAGTTCTTCAATTGCCTCCGGGGGAGCTTTGCGAATGGTCAAGCCGGGCTTGGCCTCTAAAGAAATACTGACTGCAAAAGCTTCATGGATGGGGCCGCGGGTAAGAATCTCCGGTTCAGTGCCCCGTTGCTGATTGGGGTCTGGAGGTTGCCGATTGTCTTGATCTTGCGCGGCGACATACGTTAATGCCGCCAACATGGCCAACAACGTCAAAAATCGTCCCATAGGTGGATTCCTTTAAAAATGTGCAAGGCGAGGCAAAATACGCCAACCGGAGACGAGGTACCGACATGGCTAGCCATTTGTTATTGCAAAGCATGTACCGTTCCACTAACCAATTGTCACTTCCGACCCGGGGCTGGTAGGATAAGTTCAATCACTCAATGTCGGGGGTTGTCATGGCCGCTTTCAGTATTCAATGTCCGGAATGCAATGCCGTATTGAAATCATCGAAACCCGTACCGGCCGGCAAACACGTGACGTGCCCAAAATGCGACGTGACGTTCTCAGCCCCTGAGACTCGAGCGGCACAATCGACCGTGACAGAAGTGGAAGTCGTCGAAGATGAATACGATGCCGTCGAGATTGTTGATGAGTCTCCGGTTAAGAAGCCCGGCGGTGCGGCCGTCGCGACCAAGCCCAAGAGACGTCGGCCGCGTGAGGAGTTCCGCAAGAAGTCCAATCCTTGGCCGATGATCCTGGGCATCTCCGGTGGCATTCTCGGCGTCGCGGTGCTCGCCGTCGGTGGCTACTTCGCCGTCAAGTTTTTGATGACAAGCCGGGCCAGTGATCCCCTGGTTTACGTTCCCGAGAATCCGGGGATGATGGCCGGAGTGGACCTGGGTTACTTGATGAACAATACCCAATTTGGTCCCGCCATCGAGTCGGCCATGAACACGTTGCCGCCGCTTATGATGTACAAACAAGAAACCAACATCGACTACAAGAGTTCGATGGACAAAATCGTGCTCGGGCTGGGCCAATTTGTTGGAGGTCAACCGGGAACTGTTTCTATTGCACTCAATAGTAAGTCGCCGCTGGATAAAGAAAAACTCGCTTCCAAATTGGGAGTGCAGGCGGCAACCGTGGGCGGACGCAATGCGTTTGAAAACAAAGTTTCCCAAATTCAAAAACTAGTTTTAATGGTGCCCAATCCAAACCTCGCTGCGTTTTACATCGGCCATCCCAATAACGTGGATGAGGCGGTGCGACTCGGCGGCAGGTCGCTGCCGAAACCCGATACCGAAAAGATGATGAAAAAGGCCGCCGAGGGGCATGTGTGGATGGTGATTGATTTCACCATTCCAGGCATTCGCGATCAGATGAGCACGTCCGGGCCGATGGCGACCCCCGCCACTCGCGACATGATGAACAACATGATCTGCATCGGCTTCTGGGCAAAATTAAATGGTTCCGATGTGGATATCACTACTCAGTTCTTGACCCCCAACGAGGGAGCCGCGAAAGCTTTGAACGAACAAATGCAAAAAGAGCAGAAGGCACAAAAAGGGAATTTGATCATGCAAGGGATGGCGTTGGCCATGGGAGCCACGGGCTTACAAAAGGACCTTCAAGATACAGAAAAATACGAGATTGAAGGCAGTGCCGTGACTTACACCGCCAAGATCAAGCTCGACAATCTCAAGACAGTGTTTGATCGAATGTCATCGATGCCTGGGCTGATCCCCAACATGGGCGGCGGAGGTGGTGATTTCCGCGGAGGACGACCGGGGGGACGTTGATCCCGATCAGCTTTGGTTTACTTGATCCATTCGTTCGCCACGGCCAGTACGACCAGTGTGTCGTAAAGGCCGTGGACCACAATTGATGCCGTGGTGTTGAAGCGTTTGCGGACAATGCCGCAAACCAATCCAATGATGAACACAATAAACAGAGCGTCCCAGTGATATTGGAAGGCATGAACCGCAGCGAAGAGTAAGTTTGAAAACAATAAACCGATTCGTGGTTGCAATAGCCCGCGGAATGCCAATTCTTCGCAGACACCGGCCGTAATTCCAATGGCGATCGCACCCGAACTATTCAAAGCAAATTTGAAAAGATCCTCGAAAGCCTTGGCATCGGTTTTCGGCCAGCCCATGTGATCCCAAATGTTATTAACAGCCGGCCCCAGGACTTGCATCAGGCACACCAGCGCGACCGCCACGACGACCGATAAGGCCAGCTGAACGAAAGAAAGCCGGCCCACACCCAATCGCTCTAACGCTTGTCTGAAGCTCCGCGTGAGGGGATAGCCCGCCGCGACAATGGCAAACGGCACAGCCCAGAACAGTTCGTAATAAAGACTTCGAATGCCCATATCGTTGGTTACAGCGGGTCCATCAGGCAGTGCCTTGGTATTTTGAAACAGCAGCAACAGCGGCGGTTGATTCAAAACAATCAATGGGATCAAACTGACAGCCAGCAGGACGACGACTGTGGCTAAACCAGTCGTGGAAGAAAAGGAATTGGGGTCGAACGGCAAAAACCGGGATGCCAGTGTTCGACCGCCTTCGGAGAAGATCACCAAACCGATCAATATTGAAAACAAACCCAACCCGATCGCAATCGCTATCTTCCGCATTCCACCCGGTGCAACAGCTTCAAGGGCACGGTCCGGCTGTAGTGTTTCCGCCAATGCAAAATCGAAGACGCCGCCGAACGTAAAAATCGCGACAAAAGCCAGACTGGCAATCGCAAAAAATCCCCAATAGCCGATTGCCAACATGCGGGCGCTAGCGGACCGGTTCCCCAACTGGGCGAGTGTGACGAGTGGAAGTAGCGGCAAGATCGCGAGGCCCGTTACAGCGAAATTCAGAAGTTCATGTTTGAGTTCAGGTTTTTCGACGCGTAGAGCCGCCACCACAAGTCCGACGTTCAGAATGCCGACGAACATCAGCGCCGGCCACAGCCACCAGGACGATCGCCGGACAATCGGCACTTCCACCGGTCCTGAGAAACCGACCTGATCATCGCTGGAATGAACGGGAAATTCCGACATTGAATCACCTCGAGGACCAATGTCCTATGTTACAAGAAGTGGTCATGAATTGTTTTTCTCGGTTACGGTATGACCAATCAAAGAAGTTGCTGGCTGACATGGCCGCCCTTTTTTCTGTTCACCGTGACGACTCTTTTTATTGGCCACGCATTCGATCTTTGGGGCACTTACGTTGCTCAACCGAATTTCGAGAATGAAGCGAATTGGATCTACACTTTTTTGAAACCTTATGGGTTTGTATTAACATGGCCTCTGGTCATCGCTACAAAATTGGTGTGGTGCGTTGCAGTAAGCATCGGACTGATCGTTTTTCTAACGCACCGACGAAAATACTACCCTATTCAAGCAGAATCGTTTCGTGAATTTATTACGCATTATTTTTATGGGCGTTCGCTCACTTGGTTTGAGACTACTTTCAAGTTGCCAAGATTCGCGCCCGTTGGCCTTTTCTTATTTGCGTTTGCTGCGATCAGCGGACCGTACTTTATTTTTTTGGGATACGACAACCTTGCGGTCCAAGACGATCTATGGCGGTTCGGTGGAATATGGCTAGGTCGTTATTGGCTTGACTGGTCCGGCATTTATTGGACGATGGCCGCAACAGGGATTGTGTTTTGGCTATTATGGCGTGATTTTCTTTGCAGCAGACCACTTCCGACCGATAACTCAGACTTTGTGAAATCGCAGGCTACTGTCGGGCCAACCGATCGCGAATGATGGTTTCCAATTCTGTAATGCTCTCGCCGCCGCTGCCCCGCCAGAGAATGGTGCCGTCGGCATCGAGCAGGACCAAGTGCGGATAGGCGGTGGGCCGAAATTGCGCTCGCACCGGGTCGCTGTTCATTTCGCCCGCCATCAGGATGCGGTAGTTGATCGTCGGTATCAGACGGCGGACACGTTGCACTCGTTGAACATTCTCGGCCGGTCCTTCTTTCTCGCAGGCAATTCCGATGACTTCCAGTCCACGGCTTCGATAGGCCGACTGCAAGCGAATGACCTCGGGGATCGCTCGCAAACAGGGCGTGCACCAACTGCCCCAGAAGTCGAGCAACACCAGTTTGCCTTCGCGCTGTGAGAAATCCCACACCCGGCCTTCGGGGTCTTTCAATCGCAATGTCAACACACGACCACCGCCAACCAGACAGTCGGGGACGGGGCCGGACGTCGAGTTGAATTTCGGGACGGCAATGACGCCAGTTTCCGGTAATCCGAAGGGCGAGTTGTTGATGCTCGCTTTGGGCATCATCCCGGCATCGGTGCCGGCAATCGACTCGGGGGCGGCGGGGTAGAACTCGCCGGCCGCTCGCGGTTGTCCCAACTCGGCGGCCGGTGGTGTGATTGGCGGACCAGAGTTGTTGTTGTCCGGCAACTGTTGAGCGGGAGACACGTAATCTTCGGAAACCGGGATGAGGATCTTGGCGTCTGGGGTTCGGACGATGGCTTCACCGACCATCGGCCTCATGCCCGCCTTGGAGCGTGCCAGGAGTCGATAGCTTTGGCCATTTTGCAATCCATGAATGACGAAATGACCCTGCGGCGATGTCTCGACCGTCCGAGGCGCTGCACTACTTCCAGTCAACTGTACCTGCACCACGGCCACGCCGGCCGGTCGGTTGTAAGCGTCGACCACTCGCCCGGCCAGGACACCGGTCGCACTTGTATCGGCCACTGCATCGATCGGACTCACCCCTGAGTTGATCGAGGGCACACTGTTGGGCGGGGCGGTAGGATTCGTGCGATCGCTGTTTGGGGCGTTCTGCCAAAACGGTTGTTGCGAAGAGTTAGGCGGTGGACTGGCAATTGGATCGGGATTCGACGACTTGCCTTTTTTTGGAAATCCGGAACAGCCATTGAGCAAAAACACAGCACCGGCCGCCGCCAACACGGTCAGGCGGATCGAACGGCCAATGGTTGGCGGAGCTTGCGTCATAGGTACTTGCATGGTCCCAAGCTGAGAATCAGGGAGCAATAGCGAGGATGGACTTGGCAGACAATCCGAGGTGATGCCAAGCGGCATTGCCGACTCGCCCGGTCAACCTTTCCCAGCCCGCAAAGTTCCACAACCGGGTTGGACTTGTGACGGTTTGACCCGCCAGTTATACCCCTGGGCCGTAAAATGGATGAAATAACCGGGTTCTACGCTCGGCCCCGCATCTGAAAGCGGGGGACTCGATTTGAGGTAACATAATCTGATGGTCGTCAGGTCTTACCGCAAACTGCTTTTCGTGCTTGCCATTTTTGGCTTGGCGATGGATCAACTGTCCAAATACGTCGTCTTTCGATGGCTGGTCCGCGACGGTCAGGGCGGTCAATATGACGTGATCCCTGGATGGTTCGGCCTGATCGCACAGTTTACCGGTCAACCTTTGGAGACCGGCACCTGGCGCGAGTCATTGCAATTGCTCAATGGCACTGTCATGCCGCATGTGAATAATGGGGCCTTGTTCGGACTAGGAAATGGGTTTGGTTTTACTGCCAACGGATTTTTCGCCATCATCAGCATCATGGCCGCGTTCGCCATTGTCATCTGGACTCTGCGAACGAAAGTAACAAACGACCTGATCTTGTTCGCCGCCCTCGGTTTGATCCTCGGCGGCACGCTCGGCAACTTCTACGATCGCGTCGTCTTCCACGGCGTCCGCGACTTCCTCGACTTTTACAAAATCCGATTTCCCGTTTTCAACGTCGCGGACTGCTGCCTGGTCTGTGGGGCGGGCCTGTTGATGATTCAAGCAATCTGGCCGGGGAAGGCTGCGACGACCGAACCGAACAAGATCGTTTCCGAATCATCGCCGGCTTTGGCGCCATAGGATCATAATTGGTCTTGGCCGGGACAAACTGAACTCTGCGCCCCTCTTTTTCGATCAATTGAAAAACCAACGCCATTCATAGCCATCCGGCAACTCTCGATCAGCAGCAAATTCCAGATGTAGTATGCGTCGATGCATCAATGTGCCATCGTTCGATTTTCCGCTGCAATGCGATACCAGGGGCCGAATGGCTAAGACATCGCCGGCATCGGCGAGAACTGGGACTGCGGCTTGATTGTCGGACTCCTTCATTTTGCCGTGCCGATGGGAACCGGGAAGTACGTGCAACACGCCATTATCGAGTGTCGCCGGGTCTAAATGGATTCGCAACGTCAACATGCGTTGTAAAATCGCTTCCGAACCTTCGACATGGGGCACGCCGACTTTAGTCGTTGGTTTGTTGAAATGTTGACTGGGCAACCGATTATTCTTGACTGCCAGCGACATATCTTTATGCCACGGTAATGACCAAGTATGTTCGGGTGGTTTGTCGAAGTACAGGCCACGAACCAGACCAAAGTCTGATCCGAGAACACACTTCAAAAGCGCATCCAATTGGGGCCGGCGCCAGATATCGCGAGCCCGCGGCCAAAGATCGAGGATATTGCGAGCGGCAAAAACATGGCCGGCATCGCTGCGACGAACGGCTTCGGATTGATCCTGGCTCAGTATGTTCAATAGGTCGTTTTTGACCTGACAAACCTCATCCTGCCTGTATATGGCGGGAAGCAAATAGTATCCATCCTGCTCCAGTTGATGAGATATCATTCGTTTATTTTAGACAACACTCCGCCGGATCATGGCTTCTCGATTTCTACTGGTTTAGGCGGAAGTGGTGGCAATCGCCGTTGGGCCGGATCGTAAAGCCGGAAGACGATGTCGTTGCCAGCGTCTTTCGGCGTTCTTTCATTAAATTGACCACCATTGTCGACCCGATCTAGGCCAATGGAGTAAATAAGGCGACCGTTTTCAGTGCTCTTCCATCGCAGCGGCTTGCCGTCAAAGGGATCAATGGGAATTGTCTTGATCAAACTTGCCTCGACCAATTGTTCAAGAGTATCCGGCCACCGTTTGTTTTGGACACGAAATTGTTCAGTAGCCAAAGCGGTGATGGTGCACCGCTGATCGGCAAGAGTTTCATGGATCGAAGTTAATAGTCTCTCGTTGGTGCTCAATGCCATATTGGCAAATAGTGCTTGTTTGGGGATATCATGCATGCACTTCGTGCATCGAGCACATTGCAACTCCGTTGGCAGACTGACGATGTCAATCATCTGATTCATTGTTACCAATAGGTAAGCCTTCTGTGTCGGGAAGTATCCCAGGGCCAATCCTTGCTCAAACTTGTTTTGAATTGACTCCCAAGGGCTTGCAGGGGGCGGCCATAACGCGGAGTAATTATCCAACATTTCGAAGTGAGATGCGCGCTCTGCCTTAAAAAACATCGACGCTAAGGGTGTCTTTGATTCATTTTCAAGTGTTTTTTGAACCTGGCTCAGAACAAGTGCGCTTGGCTCAGACTTGGCAAGCCATTCACTTACGGCCATATTTGCCAATCGATTGATGGCACAACGTATGACAATTGCAATTGAAAATGTTTCATCGCCGAGCGATGGCGCTACGTTGATGATCGCAAGGATTCGTTGATCTGCTGCGTCATAATCGCCCATTGCCAGTTGATGGCGAAGGTCAAATCGGAGAATGCGAATAGCTGTGCGCGCATAGGGCGCCGGCAATTGCGACGATTGCGTCGTCAATGTCCATACGTATGGATACCGACCGTTTGGCATCGTCGATACCTTTCCGTACTCTCCGAGCGCGGGCCCGTAAATTGTGGCCAAGTAGGCGAGCGCTTCTTTCTGATGCTCATTGACGCACCGATTCTGAAATTCGAGTTCTTGATATGCGGCCTCTTCCGCTCGAACCATTTTTTCATGATCGGGCACGTTAGTCAGTCGATGACCCGCCATGATGGCAAGGGCCGAATTTTCATGATCCGGAATTGGCTTTTGAGCAGCAAACATGTCGGCCAGACGCCAATTCGGATCCAACGCATCGGTTTCCGCAATTGCTTGATTTAGGAATGACTGGCTCGCAATGTAAGTCCAAATGGCATATCCGCCCCATGCAAGGGCGATTGCCACAAATGCGAAAACTATGATGCGGCGTCGGCGGAACATCGTGCTATTCACTCGATTCGTGCTCGTCAGGCGCTGGTGGCAAGGGAGTTGCCAACACTCGAATAATCCGACGTGCCAAATGCTCCTTGATTTCACGATGCCGTGGAACCGGTTGTGCAATCCCCGTTACTGGATTTCGATACCAATCGTGTTTTCCACCATGTCGAATGAATTCACAACCGAATTGCTCAATCGCTTTGATGAGATCGACGCGTTTCATGCGATGACCATTTCGCCGACTTTTCTAACGCCGGGGATGTGACCGCCGGATAGATCGGCAAAGAGATCTCTCAGATGATCCAACAGATCTTCCAGCGACTCTCCCTGAGTCCAATAGTCCGGAAACTCTTCAAGATAACCAAGCCAAGTTTCATCTTCTTGCCAGTAGACATATTTGACCGTCATGATTCCCTCCTACTCATTTGCAAATATACCACGATACGATTTACATCTCCACCGCCTTCACTACTTCGACCCCGCCTGGCCTCCCGACCGCATAAACAAAGTCCGTTGTCTTGGTACAGGCTCCGCCGGGGTTGCCATCACGATCCAATGCCAAGAAGGCCACTCGCGCGACATCGACGCCGCGACGTCGGGCTAATTCAATGACGCGCTTGGCGGCGGCTTCGCAGGCGCTTTGAGCCGACATGCCGTTGCGCATGAGTTCGGTCATGTAAAAGCTGCCGACGATGCGACTGATCTCTTCGCCGACACCGGTACCGCCCGCCGCCCCGGCCATGTCGTCTACGTAAAGACCGTGGCCAATCAATGGGGAGTCGCCGACTCGGCCGGGTCGTTTGTGGGCCAGGCCGGATGTACTGCACGCACCGCCGAAGTGACCCTGGGAGTCACGAGCCAACACAGTGACGGTGTCATGATCCTTGGCGGGATCGGGGAGTCGTTGCGGACCATCGCCGGGCTTGGGTTTGGTTTTTTTCCATTGCTCGATACTCAGGGGCGTGTGCAAGCTCTCGAGAGGGAAACCTTGTTGCAATGCGAATTGTTGTGCTCCGAGTCCAACCAAGAGCGTGTGCGGCAAATGTTCCATGACGCATTTAGAGAGGGCGGCGACATGGCGGATGTTCTGCACGCCGGCCACTCCGCCGCCGCGCAACATCGTGCCTTCCATGACACAGGCATCCAGCGTGACGTTCCCAGCCGCGTCGCCGAGTCCGCCGTAGCCGACGGAGTTGACGGCGGGGTCGTCTTCGACGGCCTGAGCGCCGGCAATCGTGGCGTCGAGGGCCGATTGACCTTCGATGAGTAATTGCATGGCGGCTTTCACCGCGGTGGCGCCAAAGTCCCAAGTTGCGATCGTGATCCAATCCATGGTCGAGCCCGTGAGTGTCGGTTTTGCGATGGAGGAAGTTTAATCAAAAACTTCGGGGTCGTCAGATTCCGCCAAAAAGTATCCTGAATTTGCCAGTTTCTCAAGTCGTATCGACAGCAATTCCGATAACCCAGATACCTCGGAGAGTGGTGTATGCGCAACGGCTGCGCCAATAAGGCTCTAAATCCTCAACCGCAGAGAACGCGGAGAACGTGTGTGGTCGGGTCGGGAGACCACGACCACAGCGCGTCTTCTCGGCGTTCTCCGCGTTCTCTGCGGTTCAAGATTTGTATTTGGACACTTCTCGCTGCCCTTACGACACAATCCGGTTGCACGCGGAAGTTCTTCCGCAATCAGGCGGACAAGGAAGTCGATTGCGTCCTTACGGAAAAGAACAAGTACGATGCCTGGCGGATTGACGGGAGTTATTATTTGCCGCCTGATCCTCGGGCGCGATTTGCCGATCCGAGTTGTCCGGATCGGCCGCCGATGCCGCCGGATGATCCTGCAACCAAGGAGTTGTCGCCCAATCCGCAGAAGCCGGGCAAGGCGGGCGTCGGCAGCTTTGAGGGAACGGGTTATCTCGAGTTGATCGCGGCGTGGGATGCTGAAAACCGCACCAAGCTTCCGCCGGAAGATCCGAACGCGGTTCCGGCAACGCCGGGCATGACCGGCCCGCCGATCAAACGCACCGAACCACTCGACAAAGGTCTGGAAACAAAAGAACGGCCCTACATTCTTACGTTGGAACAAGCGTGTGAAATCGCACTGTTCAATAGTCGGGAGTTTCAGGACGAGCGCGAAAACTTGTACCTTTCGGCATTGGCCGTCACACTGCAACGATTTGCTTTTACGTATCAGTTCTTTGCTACCGAAGAAGTGATCCGCGAACGTTCCGGAAGCGAACGTCCCGAAGGGCCGGGCAACCGTTGGCGATTCAATACGGTCGCCGGCGTTTCCAAGCTCTTTCCGACCGGAGCGTTATTACTGTTTCGCTTTGCCAATCAAGTCGTCGTCAATATGGCGAGCACGGGCGGACCCCGTGTCATTACCCCATCCGATTTGTCGCTTGACGTTGTGCAACCATTGTTGCGTGGCGGCGGCCGAGCGGTCACTTTGGAGCCATTGACGCAGACCGAGCGGAATCTCGTTTATTCGATCCGGGGGTTCGCACGATTCCGCAAAGAGTTCTTTGTCGCGATTGCCGGCGGCGGCGAATTCGGCAACGACTTCGCTCCAGGCAGTCCTTTGCCGCCCTCAGGGCAGGCTCCTACGGAAGGGTATTTGCCGACGTTACTTCGCGCTTATCAATTAGAGAACGAGAAACAGAATGTCGCGGCGTTGGAATCCACGCTTGCACTCTATCGGGCCTTGCAAGAGGGCGGCGATGTTTCGCAGTTGCAAGTCGATCAGGTCGAACTCGATTTGCTCAACAGCCGGGCCAATGTTCTGCAATTTACCCAATTGCTCCGCGATGCATTGGATCGGTTCAAGCAACAATTGGGCGTGCCGACGCCGATCCCCATTCAACTGGATGACAGCGAGTTGCGGCCGCTCAAAGAACAACAGCAGCGGTTCTTGGAAATCGTCAATCAGTTTGAAGACATTCGAAACATCGTCAATCGATCGGATTGGGCGGCTCAACCTGAATTGATTCGCCAGCGCTTGCGGCAACGGATCGGTGAAGCCCCGCTGCTGCAAAACACCCGATTCCGAACGTCGTTTCCCGAACGATGGGCGGCGATCGAGCCTTGGACGAATGATCAATTGCAGGCCCGAAAAGATGAACTAGTGACGGAGAATCGAGTCGTTCTGAAACAGCGTGACGAGTATGTGACCAGGAGCGAGGTTCCGCCCCCGGAGCTAAATAACAAGCTCGAGTTGATCCGTCGCGAGCTTCAATTATTGGAGTTCGAGCGATCCTTGCGTGCATACTTGGCAAAGCCTTGGGAGGTTCCGGGCCTCGATGAAACTCGCCAAGCTGCCATTCGGGCCAGTGCTTACCGCGATGCCGCCAGCGACTTCGTCGTCGCGTTGGGCGAAGCGCGCGATGAACGGCTTGCCCAGGTCCGTGAACACTGGCCCGATCTGCCCGCGATTCGGCTTGGGGAGCATGATTTGATCAAGGGGGACCTGGATCAATCGACGGCCATTGCCAGCCAGGCCGCCCTGGCCAACCGGTTTGATTTGATGAACGCTCGGGCCCAGGTCGTCGATGCCTGGCGACAAATCACCGTCACCGCCAACGATCTGTTTGGCGTCCTGAATGTCCGCTATCGACTGGATAGTTTTACACCCCCATTGGGGACTCAACCCTTCGATTTTGCCGGTTCTCGGACTCGTCACGCCCTGATTCTCAACGGCGAACTCCCCCTGGTTCGACAAGCCGAACGCAATGCCTATCGCACCGCTCTCATCGGTTATCAGCGTTCTCGGCGTATTTTGCAGCAAGCGGAGGATCAGGTGCTCACAAATGTGAGAAGCGAGCTTCGGCAATTGAGATTTTTGGCCGAGAACTATAAAATTCAACAGCGAGCCGTAGAGTTGGCCTACTATCAGGTGGAGAGTTCCTTGAACGTTCTGCAGGCGCCACCTCGCGTGGTGCCGGGCGGCGGAGGCGGGGCGGGGGGAGCCGGCGGCAGCGATTCGGGCAGCCAGGCGGCTTTGACGCAACAATTGCTCAATGCGTTTAGCCGATTGCTCCGTGCTCAAAATCAGCTCTATGGTGTGTACCAAAGTTATCTGGTGACTCGTTATCAACTCTATCGCGACTTGGAGTTGATGACGTTTGATCGCCGCGGAGTTTGGATTGATGACACCAACGATGACACCCACCAGCAGCCCGAAGCCCTCGGTCGACCGGCCACACTCCCCGAGCCACGCGCAATTCCCAACGGAAACGGTCCGCAAAAGTAAGACACTCACATTCGTGGCGGCCGGTATTTTTCTGGCGTTGGCCGCGGGCGTCGGCATATTTATTTACAAACAACGTCCCACACAAACGCGCACCGATTTGCTGTATCACAAAGTGCGGGTGGAGCCTTTAAAGCTGACCGTGGTCGAACGCGGCCAGTTGGAAAGCGCCGACAATCGCGATGTGATTTGCCGGGTCAAAGCCGGCACGAAGGCGACCAATCTCACGATCAAGTGGGTCATTGATGATGGCAGTTTTGTTCGAAAGGGGCAGTTGCTCGTTGAGTTAGACGATTCTGCTCTTCAAGATCAACTCAAGACTCAACGGATCACAATGGATACGGCTCACGATGCCATGGTCCAGGCGGAAGAAAATTACAAGATTACCGTCAGTCAATGCGAGAGCGAAGTTGCGACTGCCAAAGTTGCCGTCGAGTTGGCCCGAATCGATTTGACGAAGTATCAAGAAGGCGACTACATGCAGACCAAGCGCGAGATCGATGGCAAAATCAAGTTAGCGCAATCGGACGTCGAGCAACAAACCGAGCGCGTCAGTTATACCGATCGCATGGTCATGATGAAGTATCTGAGCCCGGCTCAGTTGCAAGCCGAACAATCCAAACTTCAAAGCTACAAAGTCACTCTCGAAAGAGCTAACGAAGAAAAACGGGTATTGGAGGATTACACGAGGGAACGGGAAGTCAAAGACCGGACGAACAAACTGGATGAGGCCCATCGTGCTCTCGATCGGCAGATTACCCAATCCAAGGCGAAGATCTTGCAAGCAGAAATGCAACGCAAGACTAAAAAGTCGATCTACGAACAAGAACAAGACAAATTCATCGACATCGAAGAGCAGATTGTCAATTGCCGGATGTATTCTCCCCAGGACGGTTTGGTGGTCTATTTCATCCCCGAAGAACGTCGTGGAAGCAGCAACGAAGTCATGATCGCCAACGGGGCGACAGTTAAAGAGGGTCAAAAGCTGATGCGGATTCCTGACCTCCGCCGAATGGTTGTGAACACTCGTGTCCACGAAGCGATGGTCCGCCGAATCCAGGCGGATGTCTGGCGGCAAACCGGATTCAGCGAGACATTGCGGGCCGGGATGATGTTCAACACCGATGCCCTGACCCGGGCGGTTTCACTCAATGCCATGCCCGATCTGAAAGAGAAATTCCACGAACTCGATCATCAAAAGATTCAGGACGGTCAAAAAGCCCTGGTTCGGATTGATGCGATGTCGGACCGGTTGCTTCCCGGCCATGTCAAGTCAGTAGCGACCGTCGCCAGTCAGCAAGACTGGATGAGCGCGGACGTGAAAGTCTACACGACCTATGTCACCATTGATGAATCGGTCGATGGTCTCAAGACGGGCATGTCAGCGGAGGTGACCATTCAAATCGATGGGGCAGAGGAAGAAGTCCTGGCATTGCCATTGCAGGCGGTTGTGGGCGGCACGGAGTTGGGGCCGAACCGTAAATGTTTCGTAAAGACGCCCGACGGTCCGAAAGAACGCGAAATCGTCGTTGGCTTATCCAACGAAAAGATGGCCGAGATTCGCTCCGGACTCGAACCCGGCGAAGAAGTTGTCCTCAATCCGCGAGTATTGTTGGGCGAAAAAGTCCGCGTGCGAACCGGCGGCGGCGACGAGGCCGATGACACGGGCGAACCAAAGAAAAAGAAGACCGGCAAGGGCGGGTCGAAAGCTCCTAACGGCAAAGGGGGTCCACCGATGATGCCGCCCGGCAAGAATGGCCCTCCGGCCGCACCCGTGGCGAGTCAGCAGCCGAAATCACAAGGTTCGTAGCTTTACGAGGCAATTGGAGCACCAATGACGCCCAGATTTGAATGGGACGAGTCAAAGGCAAAATCCAATCTTGGAAAACATCGGGTTACCTTTGAAGAAGCCGCGTCGGTTTTTGCCGATCCACTCGCTGCAATTTTCCCAGATACGGATCATTCTGAAGATGAAGTGCGGGAGATCATTGTGGGACACTCGGATCGCAATCGACTGCTGATCGTGAGTTTTACTGAACGGGATCAGGCAATTAGGATTATTAGTGCGAGGATCGCGACGCCTACTGAACGAAATGACTACGAGAACAACCCGCTTCCAGGAAATTAACATGAGCGATGAATTGCGAGACGAATATCGGTTTGACTATGCTAAGGCCAAACCCAATCGATTTGCAGCCAAATTGACGGAGGGCGGCCGTATGGTGGTTCTCGACGCAGAGAACGCAGCGATTTTCCGTACATCCGAGGAAGTTAATGCCCTATTGCGAGCAATAATACATGCGATGCCAGCGGGAGCGCGTACCGAGATGCCAGTAGTTGACAACCCGGTTTGAGGTAATCAATGTCAGCCGTCGTTCAAGTTGTTGATCTGGTGAAAGATTATTACATGGCCTCGGTGGTCCATGTGCTGCGTCGTTTGAATCTCACGGTCGAGCAGGGCGACTTTGTGGCGCTGATGGGCCCCAGCGGTTCAGGCAAATCAACGTTGCTCAACATCCTCGGTTGTCTCGACCGGTTGACCGCGGGGCAATACATGCTCGCTGGTCGCGATGTGTCGAGAATGCCGGACGACGAGCTTTCGGAGATTCGCAGTCAATATTTGGGTTTCATTTTTCAGTCCTATAACTTGCTTCCCCAATACACGGTGCTTGAAAACATTGAAGTCCCCCTTTTGTACCAGGGATGCAAGCTCAACGCCGAGACGCGAAAACGATGTCACGAACTGGCGGCACTGGTCGGACTGGCCGACCGAACGGATCATCGACCACAACAACTCTCCGGCGGTCAACAACAACGAGTTGCCATTGCTCGAGCTTTGGTGAATGACCCGCAAGTCATCCTGGCCGATGAGCCCACCGGCAATCTGGACACGCGGACCAGTGTCGAAATCATGCAGATGCTTGGCCAACTGAATAAGGCCGGCAAAACGATTGTGATGGTCACCCACGAAAACGACATCGCCGAGTGGGCCCGGCGCGTCATCCGCCTTCGAGACGGCGTCATCGAATCCGATGTGCGAAACGATGCCGACCCCAATTGGAATCACCGCATCCAGGAGAAAGCGCTCGCGATCTGATTGTCATGTCCAACTCGACCATGATATTGCTGTTTGCCCTCGAAATCATCGCACTGATGCTGCCCCCGCTTTTGAATTGGGACAAAAGCCGGCGCTCGTTCGTGTTGGCGGTTCGCAGCCTGTGGTTGCACAAATTACGGGCCATGCTTTCGGTCTTGGGCATCATCATCGGCACGGCCGCCGTCATCGCACTCATGGCCTTCGGCGAAGGCTCAATGCAAGAGGCCTTGAACGAAATCAAACGACTGGGGGCGACCAACGTCATCATCCGTTCGGTGAAACCGCCGGATGACAGCAGTTCACAACGTCGATCAATGATGGTGGCCTACGGCTTGACTTACGACGACTATGAACGATTCCATACGATCTCGAACATTTCGCAGCGTGTGCCGATGCGGGTGTTTCCCTGCGAAGCCCGGCATTTGGAACGTATGGTTCACGGCCGGCTGATCGCGACGACCCCGCAATACACCGATGTGCATCAAATCGAAATGAGTCAGGGGCGTTTTCTCACCGATCAAGATCAGCAACAGATGGATAACGTCGCGGTACTCGGCTACGGCATCGCCAACGATCTGTATCCCTTCGGCGATCCGATGGGTCAAAGCGTCCGAGTGGGCAACCACTTTTACAAGATCATTGGCGTCATCAAAGACCGAATGCCGACCGGCGGCACCGGAGGTAGTCAGGCCGCCGAGGAATACAACCACGATATCTATGTGCCACTCGCCACCGCCCGGGCCCGCTTCGGCGAAAAGATCATGATCCGTTCGTCAGGATCACGTTCCGGTGAACAAGTGGAATTGCATCAAATCACTTTGACTGTTGAAGCCGATATCGAAACGCAAGAGGGCCGGGACCGGGTCAAAGCAGTCGGCGATCTCGTCAAGCACATGGCGGGACAATATCACCCTAAGCGCGACTTTGCGGTCACCATTCCACTGGATCGACTTGAAGCGGCCGAAAAAGCAAAGATTAACTTCACCCGCTTGTTGGTGTTGATTGCATCTATCTCGCTGATCGTCGGCGGCATCGGCATCATGAACATCATGCTTGCCACCGTTACCGAACGGACGCGTGAAATTGGCATCCGCCGAGCACTGGGCGCCAAACGCCGGGATATTACTCTTCAGTTTTTGGTCGAGGCGGTGGTGCAAACCACCATCGGCGGCATCATTGGCGTCGGCGTTGGTTTGGGAACCACCTATCTGGTCCCCAAGTTGTCAGAACAGATATTTGACGCCCATCTACCGACGCGCCTGAATGTGCCGTCGATCTTTTTGAGTCTAGGCGTATCGATCGGCGTCGGCGTGTTATTTGGTTGGTATCCGGCACAACGGGCAGCCAAGCTCGATCCGATCGAAGCGCTACGCCACGATTGAAAAAGAATTTGGGATTGAAAAGGGAGAGGGGTCGCTGGGCGACCCCTCTCCTTATTCCCAATTATTCCAACGTCAGCGTCAGCGCGTTGGTTTTGCCGTCGATATCAAACTGACGATCCAGCGATCCCTGATGGTACTTGGGAGGTATCGCCTTGAACGCACCTGCCGACGTCCCTTCGGAGATGAAAAAAGTATAGCGCCCGGGAACAATGTTTCCTTGGAACGTGCCATTGCGGATCGGCAACGTGGCTTGTACTCCGGCACCGGTCGCTTGTAAATTTAAAACAACGTCGGAAATCGGTTTGCCGTTATGCAATACGCTGCCAACTATTTGAATCGGGTCTGGATTCGTGCCCGGATGCACTCCACAACCGCAGAAAAGCAGCGCACACAACCAAGTCGCGTACTTCATTGTTTTACTCCTAATCAATGTTCGCGATGATGCCGCCGTCTGACGCTCCCGCTAACCATTTGAGGGTCAACGGCGCAATTCGCTCACTCAGGAAACGAACTGATCCGTCGCCCATCACGGCATTGCAGCCGCCGTTATGAAACGAAAACGGCTCGTCGTTCGGTCCGCAGTTGTTGTTGGTCCAACGACAATCGGGCGGGCCGCCGATAGGCGTGGCATGATTGTTGATACGCGCCACGCGAGATCCCAGTGAATTACTTGGTCCCGATAATCCATTGCAAGCACAATCGGGGTCGGCCCAGGCGTACATTCGCCGGCCGCCACTCGAACCTCCGGACCAGGCAACGCCTTCACCAATGGGCGACGGCCGACTCGACAGCGATGCAAATTCACCGGCCGAGGGATGCGCCCGCCCGGCATCCTCGATGCAAAGAATCGTATTGGACATTCCGTCTTGCACGTCGCCCACGCTTCGGCCATCACAATTTAATAGTCCTTGCACGGTCATTTGAATTCTTCGAGCCGAGCTTGTCGGCCGTGTGCCGACCGGAGTTGAACCACCCGGCGAACCATCTTCCAAATCGCATACTGCAATAAACATGTAATCAAAGAGGCCAAAGCCATCGGGGCTGCGAAGGTCATTGCCGATTGGGACGGCAGGGCAAATGAACGTTTTAATCGATGCTTTCGCTGCCGCGACCGTGTTGGGCGAAGCAGGGTCATTGTAAACTCGACCGACCGACTTCGGATGAAGCACCGATAGGTTGTACCCGGCCGAGGCCATTTGACTGTAGTCCAAAGAATGATCCATCAATTGATAAACGGAATTTTGTTCCATGAACGGCAGCAACAATGTGGGCGTCGATTGTGTCATGTAAGTCGTGGTCGCGCCCCCCGTGCTGTCGCATTGGCCTGAATGTGGCAATTTGCCGAACTGACTTTCGAAGTTCATCGTAGCCAAGCCAATTTGCTTCATGTGATTCATGCACTGGGCACGATAGGCCGAGTCTCGAACTTTTTGCACGGCAGGCAATAAGAGCCCGATCAGAATCGCAATAATTGCGATGACCACCAACAGTTCGATTAGTGTGAAACCACGTCTCGACCAACCTGAAGCCGGGATGCGAGTCGTCTTCATGGTCCAACTTCTCCTTGGGGGAATTCCCAAGGATAGAAGTAGCTTTGAATGTGAAAGACGCGTGAAGAAAAGGTTACGTTTCGGCAAAACTCATTAAGCGATGATATCGCCGGCGGTTACGCGGGCCACTTCATCGATCGTCGTCTTACCCATTAGCACTTTTTTCCAGCCATCTTGCCGCAATGTCAACATACCGTTTTTCATGGCTTCCTGGCGAATGACTCCGGCATTGACTCGATTGACGATCATCTCGCGAATACTGTCATTAGATACCATGAGTTCGTGGATACCGGTTCGGCCACGGTAGCCGGATTGCCGACAGGATCGACACCCTTTGCCGCGGAACAAGGGCGGTACCTTGCCGGAACGTTCCATGGAAGGTTTAAACGCGGCGATGGCCGCACCATGGTTCAAATAAGCGTCGGCAACGCTCCCGACTGGGAAGTCGATCGGGAGTTCTTCCATATGAGGGGTAAATTCTTCCTTGCATTCTTCGCAAATCGTTCGGACAAGGCGTTGAGCCATGACACCTTCGACAGTGCTGGCCACCAAAAACGGCTCGATGCCCATGTCGATCATTCGAGTCACCGCGCTGGGAGCATCGTTGGTGTGCAGGGTGCTGAACACCATGTGACCGGTCAGTGAAGCTTGAATACCGGCTTCGCCGGTTTCCAAATCGCGCATTTCACCGATGAGGATGACATCGGGGTCATGGCGGAGGATACTTCGCAAAACATTGGCAAACGTCATTCCGATCTTGGAATGCACCTGAATCTGGCTAATCCCTGGTTGTTGATATTCGACCGGGTCTTCCACAGTGATGATCTTGGTAATTTCGTCCTTGATCTCATTCAGTGCCGAATACAGCGTGGTCGATTTTCCTGAACCAGTCGGGCCAGTGACCAACACGATGCCGTGGGGCCGATCGATCAGTTGTTTGAACGTGTGATAAATGTGCGGCAACATGCCGACGCTGGCCAGATCAAACGTCATCCGCCCTTTATCCAAAAGTCGCATGACGATGCCTTCGCCATGGATCATCGGAATGATGGAAACACGGACGTCGATCTCCCGGCCCTGAACCCGCATCTTAATGCGGCCGTCTTGCGGCAACCGCTTCTCCGCAATGTTCAGCCGGGCCATGATCTTGATCCGGCTAATGATCGCATTCTGAAATCGCGTAATCTCCGGTGGGAGTTTCTGCGTTTGCAACAACCCGTCGATGCGGTAACGGATGCGAAGTGTTTTCTCTTCCGGTTCAATGTGAATGTCGCTCGCTCGTTCAGCGGCGGCTTCAACTAAGATCTCATTCACCAACTTGACAACGGATGCCTCTTGCGCTTGCTTGGCCAACTCCGAATCATCGGCTTCAATCTCTTCAAGCAGTTCGATGTCATCTTTTTTCTTGTCGGCTGCCAATGTCGCAACCGTATCACCGCCGACGCCGAAATGAGTCTTGATGAGGCGGCTGATTTCGCGTGGACTCGCCAACACCGGTAGAATGTGCAAGCCAGTGGCCGATTGTAGTTCGTCAAGCGCGTAGACGTCGTAGGGATTCGCGGTTGCAACCGTCAAAGTCCCATTCTCGCGGGAGAGCGGCATCAGATTTCGACGATGGACCAACCGCAAAGGAACTGATTTCAAAGCATCCGTATCGACCTTTGTCTGAGTGAGATCGACATACTCCAAGCCAAATTCTTCCGCGAGCGCGGTGAGAACGTGTTCCTCTTTGGCGTACCCCTGTTCGACCAAAAGTTCGTGCAATGGCCGGGCCGGGTCGGCTGAGTGCGCGGCCTCAATTCGGGGCAGATCGGCCTCCCGAATCTTACCGGCCGCGATCAACATTTTGACGAGGGTCATGATTGCATTTCTTTGCAAAGGTATTCAAGTTAGCTTATGCGATTTGGGCTGATGAATAAATGAGAAATCGGGTTTAGATTGGCATAAAGAAGGTGGATCGTTAAGATCATGCCAAGATTATTGCGGGAGTTACGATGCCGGGCGCGAGTTGGACGATCGAAGATGCCGAGATTGGGGTTTTTAACATCCCCAACTGGGTTAGCGACCTGAATTCATTTCGGAAGTGGATAGCCAACGATGAGGAGTTCGATTTTGGGCGGGTGAGCTACATCCAGGGCAGAATCGCGGTCGATATGAGCAAAGAACAACTTTACACGCACAACGCGGTAAAGACGGAATTAGCCATGTCGCTCGGCTCGCTGGTACGATTGAGAAAATTAGGGCGGTACTTCTCGGACGGAATTTTACTCTGCAACATCACGGCAGACATTGGTAAACAACCGGATGGCGTGTTTGTTTCGTTTGACTCTTTTCGAAACGGTCAGGTTCGCGATGTTCCCAGCAAACGCGAGGGCGGGTACGTCGAGCTTGAGGGTGCACCGGACATCGTCATTGAAGTCGTCAGCACGTCCAGTGTTCAGAAAGACCGAAAGCTGCTCAAGCAAGCCTACTGGGAGGCAGGCATTCCGGAGTATTGGATCATTGACGCCAGGACGGAGACGATCGATTTCAGCATCTATCGCGCCACGAATGCAAAGTTTGTTGCAAATCGAAACAACGATGGTTGGATCAAGTCGAGCGTCATTGGATCGGAATTCCGATTGATGCGGATTAGTGATGAGGTCAATCGACCGGACTTTCGACTGGAAGCGCGATAATCGCCATTCGTCGTTGCGGACAAGGCTCCAGTATTATGACTGGTTTTCTTTGCGAATGGCGACCAATACTGCGCGGTTCATTCGTAACGCAGAAACTGTGGCTCGCCCCACGGATGTCTTTCCGATAATCAGACCGCGAACACTTTTGAAATGGTCTGACCACTTTTGTTTTCTTGGATTGTATAGTCGAGTTGCCTTTGCCAAGTCGGGATCAATTGCCTTTAGCCGAGCGGACTTATGCAACGAACAACCGACGCAAGCCAATGCAAGGTTGGCTAGCGTCGTGGGGCCATTCTTGGATCTGGGCACGACATGGTCGATGTGAAATGTAGCCTCCTGGCCTTTTTGAGCAAGACGGCAGTATTCGCATCGTTTTCGCGCACGCGAGATTACTCGACGGTGAACCGCAAGTGAAAAACGAGTCACTTTTTAGAACGTCCAGAGCGGAGCCTGATCAACGACAACAATTCTGCAAGTTCAACTAATCCTTCCGCTTCAACACGTTCGGCCCGAGATAATTTTTCTCCCGCGTCTTGTTTATCCAATAACGATTGCAATCGCGAATGGACTCCCGCAGGCAAACGCCAATGCTGTTTTACCAACGACTTTGACACATCAATTTCAAATGTTACGCTCATTTCAGGGATAATACCCCGTGCAATTGCTCGAATCAAGTAATTTAAACTACGGCTTACTCATCCCCACAAAACTCCCATCATTCTCCCGACTCAAGGCCCAGAGAAACGCCCCCACCTCCGGGCTCTCGTAGAAGAAACCAATGGCATTGATTTTGACCCTTGGTCGGCCCGCTTGCGGCGGGTTCCAAGTGGTCTTCAGTGCATTGCGTATAACGCGACTGAGATATTCCGAGCGTTGCGACTCGGTCATGCGGGCGGCCGACTCCGGACTCAAGCCTTCGCCGATATTCGGCAAACCATCTGACAACAAATAGATCGTGTCCAGTCCCTGGGGACGGAATCGAAAGGCAGCTTCCAGGGCGGAATACATGTTGGTATTGCCTTTCGGCTTGGTCGTGCTCATCGCAGCCTGCAATCGGTCGGCCGCCTTGGCGTCGTTGTCCAACCATCGGCCTTCACCGCCGAGCGGATATTGCAGTTGATCAGAAAAGAGAATGACTTGAAACTTTTCTACATCGGGAAGACTCTTGAGCACTTTGACGAGGGTCGCACAGACTCCCGGCCATTTGGTGGGGGCGGTGCTTTGCGCATCCACCATGTCCATGCTTCCGGACGAGTCCACCAAGAAAATGACCCGTTTGCCGGATAGGGCAATACCTTCAAATCTGTTCTCGGCGGCCGCCTGAGCTCGGGCCAGTTTCCCGGCGAGGTCTTTCTTTTCGAGATCGACGCCGGACAACGTTCGGCGCGCGGTATCCAGTTCAGATTCCAAATCTCTGATTCGCATTTGGCTGGTCGCCAGCTTGTCGCCGGCCGTGGCGGATGTTTGCTTCAGTTCACTGGCCTGATCGACGGCCGATTTCAACTTACCCGCCAGGTCGTTGGCTCTGCGTTCCGCGGCCGCGGCCAACGCCTCTTCATCATGGAGTTGTTTTTCCAATTCACTGGATCGAGCACGGGCGTCGCCGACCTGTCGAGTCAACTGTTGCAAATCCGATTGAGCCTTTGCCAGTTTTCCCTTTTCTTGCTCAGTCTGTCGATTGGCGGCAGCGAGAGCCTTGCTCAAACGATCGGCATCTTCCGTCGCTTCATCCAACTCGGTGCGCAGTCGAGTCGCCTTGTCGCTGATCCGGTCGCGTTCGGTGACGGCCGTCGCATATTCCCCTTGCAGTTTCTTTAACTCGGCCCGCGTGATATCTAAGTTGGCGGTGAGGTTCGAGGCATCGCGCAATCGCAACATCGCCTCGCGCTGATTGATCAACCACAACAAGGTGACACAGCCGAGCGCGCAACAAAACACGTCCAACATGGACAGACTGAAGACCATCGGAACGCGATGTCGGACTCGCATTTTAGCGTCTCACATAAAAGGCCGGCGCACTATATGAAATGAAGACGAGTAAGAGGAGGAGGAAGAGGACGAGTAAGACTTCCTTCTATTTTTCTTTGGCGTCTTCTGCGGTTCAAATCAATTACGGTCTCACGGGCTGATTGGTGGCCGCGTGACTCAGTCGTGGGATGGCGTCACGCAGGTCGCCGCCGGGGAGTTCGCCGCGGACTCGGCGAACGGCCAGCGTCAATGCTGCTTCCGCACCGGCCACTGGCGACAACTCCATGATCGAAGTTCGTTCCGGCAATCGAAGAGCGACTGAATCCATTAAACCGGGTAGCTTGGCGGCCGCTGATGTCACCCAAACCACTTCCGGCGGAGTCGCACTGGAAATCCGATTGAGGATAGTTCGCCCGCCATCGGCAATGGCTCGAGCTTGTCCCTGACAAGCTTTCGTGATGTCTTCCCAGGAGACCACCAGGTTTTGAAACCAGTGTTCGGTTCGCAGACTCAACGCCAGCGGTTGATTTGGCCGGGGATGATTGAGGAATTCGACCAATTGTTCATCGAGCGATTGCTCCGCCATGGCCGAGTCACGGGGATCACGCCGGCAAATGCGCACACATCGATCGGAAACAAACTCCACCAAACGATCCACCCAGGCGCGAATACCGCTGGTCGTGAGTGGAATCACACCCTTGATTTGGTGATGCTTGCCATCAGTCTGGATAAGCGACCAAGTTGCCAATTGATCATCCGCATCCAAGACCAAAGATAATCCCCGGGGCGCATCGGGGTTCAATGCCGCCAGTGCCAAGGGTAATGAGATTGTTCCCAATAGGGGAATGCGGGCGGCTTCCAGGGCCGACCGAATCAGTTTTGTCTGCGACGATGAAAGATAGGCCGGCAGACAGACTTCCGCACCGCCGACTTCGTGCAGTCCAGATTTGATGGCGACGGCAACGTGGCCAAATGCCATGTTCGCATCCAACTTATGCCGCCCCGCGATCCAGGTGCGTGGTTGTCCTAAAAACGGCAAGAACCCGGCACAGAGTTGATGCGGGGCGGCCCGGCGAAATGCCAATGCGGCGGGGGTCACTTGGACCGAGCGTCCTTCGAGTGAAATAGCCAGCGGCAATTCTTCATCCGGGTCGGCCAACAATAATGGACGTGGCGGCGCACCGGAGGTAGCGAGTGCTCCGCGTGCTCGTGTGGCATTAATGTCGAGCCCGGCAACGGCGGTGCCGCTTTCTACAGTTTGTTTGCGTGGCCAACTGCCCCAGGCCATTTAAGTCTCCAATCATCAAACGCAGATTACACAGATTAACGCGGATTAAGCTCATTCTGCGTAAATCTGCGTAACCTGCGTTTGAGGCCTTTTATACCGATCCCACAACTGCGAACTCGTCGGCCGATTCACTTCGGGCCGGGTCGTATAGCCGCAACAACAAATGCTCCTGACAAAACTGTTGGCAATCCAATACCAACGCCTCCTCCGCCCGCTGAATCGCATGCAACAAATACATAAGGACAAGACTCAATACCAAAGCGATAAAGGTACAATCAAACGCGATCGCCAGATGCCGGGTCGCTTGATCGAGAAACTTGGCCGTGCTTTCTTCCGTGACGGCCGCCATGCCCATGCTGCCGGCCAATCCTCGGACCGTTCCCAAAAAGCCGATGGCGGGGATCGCCCATGCTAAATAATGAACCGTCGCCATGCCCGCGACCATCCGCCCTTGTTCGACATCGGCTTGAGTGCGGATCACCTCGGCCGCATCGCTGGCCGATCGACTGACTGCAAACTTGCCCAATGCCATGCGTGCCATGGTAGCCAAGATCGATATGCCATGGCGAGCGACCGATTGATCAATCTTGCGAATCAACGGTCGAGCATCTTCGGGCATAATCCGAGCCCCTTCATCAGTGGGCAGCAAATCATCTTTGAACGAGCCACGTTGGCGAATGACTTCTCGATAACGATTGAGGACGATGAACCCGCCCCACACCATGCATGCATAACAGAGGATTTGCTCTGGGCCGAGCAGCAGCCGTCGCAAACGGTCGGGCGTCCATTTCGACATGAACTCATCATCCATGCCGGGCCGGCCCGCCCATTGCCACAGCGGCAAACACACGACTCCGACCAATGCCAAAGCGATTAACAACCACAACCATTCGCGGGGTTGTCTGTGCGAAGTCCGAAGTGACATGCAAAACTCCTGATAGCCCGCGCATTGGGGGTGCGGACTTCATTCCTGCCATTGTTTCGGTCCGAAGGCTTTAGGTCAAGCACTCGTCAGACATTTCTACTGATCGGCAGGCGTTACAATACCCCAGGCTTACCGCCGTTGCCGGAGTCGAGTCATGAAGTTGTTCGTTGCAATTGTCGTCCACTTGTGTTGTTCCACGACGGGATCACGCAAATGACTATAAATTCAGCGCATTGGTGTGAGTTTCGTGATCGAACAGTGTGAGCGGCTCATTCGTTTTGTGCCGAATTGTTCGCCGCCAACAATTGGTCGATCAAAATCTTACTTGCACGAAATGTTGTTGACTGCGGTTTGTTCAATGAGATATTCAGATCAATTAGGCCCTTTGTGGAGGCCCTCGTCAACACACCGAGTGTTCCGGTCACCGCGAGACCACGTTCTTCGGCAACTTGTCGCGCGCGACGATCATCAACTAACAATAAAGTCGCATGGAGTTGCTCGGCCAGGGAAATTGCCTGTTGTTCACCCGCACCTAATCCTAATTCCAATTGCAGGTTCGGTTGCAATGTGTGAAGCCAATTAGGTGGTGACTCGATCCAGTCGCGAACTTTGGCAGGCGCTGCGTCCGCTTTTAGTTCGGCAACTACAGCAGTCGGTGTCCACACTTCTATGAAAAGGGATGAGAGGATATCGATGGCATCGATCAGAACTAGATAATGCAGCGGCGTCGTATTGGAAATGACAATCATTGGCCGAGGGTGTTATCAAGTGACCTTACGTCTTTCAGCCAATCGTCCATGGTATAATTCAGCGGCACACCACGCTTGGCAAGGAATTCGTCGGCCTGGATTACCGTTATGCTCAGAATTTCGGCAATCTGACCAACACTGAGCTTTCCGTTGCGATATCCTTCAAGTAATATCGCTTCGAGCATGGACTGGCTCAACTCGTCGCCGAACACGTCGTGAAGCTTGGTTTCGATTCGTTGGGGATAATCCAAAATCAACGGCATGTTCGAGCCCCGGCGTTCATATTCCCAAACCAAGCGCCCGTCGCCATTATACACTATGAAAGCTCGTGACCGAGAATCTAGCACGGACGGCAATATGAAGATACTGCTTTCGATGTTGGCAATGGTCCTAATCGCAATTCCGGCCACTTCCGCCGACTTGAAGTTCCGCACACAGGAAATCGATGCCACGATCAAGATTGGCTACGGCGTCGTGATTGCCGATGTGAACGACGACAAGAAGCCGGACATCGTCGTCTGCGATGCCCGGCGGGTGGTGTGGTACGAGAACCCAACGTGGAAACGCCGAATCATCATTGAGGATCAAACTCCGCCCGACAATGTGTGCATCGCTCCCTGCGACATCGACCGCGACGGCAGGATCGACTTCTTCCTCGGCGCGGACTGGGGCCGAATGGACACCACCAAAGGCGGCACCATCCACTGGATGCGCCGCGGCAAATCATTGGATGAGAAGTGGGAAGTGTTCAAGATCGGCGAAGAGCCGACGGTGCATCGAATGCGGGTAGTTCGATTTCGAGAGGAAGTCCATCGACCAGCAAGTCTCGTCGTAGTGCCACTCATGGGAAGGGGTGCAACAAAGGAAGGTAATTGGCTCGACGGCAGGCCTGTCCGGATTCTAGCCTTTGATATACCTAGAGATCCGAGAATCGGTCCGTGGCCGTCGCGTGTGTTGGACGACGAGAATTTTCACGTGGTACATGGATTTGAAACTCGGCTTGACCATCACGGTTATATACTCGACGTCGCAAGTGCTGAAGGGATTTCTCTCAAATGTGACTACGGCGATGGGGATTTCAAGGTTCAACACCAAAGACTAGGTAATCAGGACAACCCAAAAGGCAACCGGGGCGCAAGCGAAGTAAAGCGGGGTTGGGTCAGGGAAGGCGGTTTCTTTGTTACAGTTGAACCATGGCATGGAAATCAAATTGTTACTTATCGGTTGAAGGATGCACAACCTTTTGGCATTCGCGATGTGCTCGACGACAAGCTCCGCTGGGGTCATGGCCTTCAATGTTCCGACCTCGATGGCGACGGCAACGATGAAATCATCGCCGGCATTCGTGACGATCATTCAAAAAATCCCGGTGAACGGCGTGGCGTTCGAGTTTACAAATGCACCGACGGCAAAGGCGAGAAGTGGGATCGGCAAATTGTCGATGACGGCGGGATTGCCTGCGAAGACTTGGTCGTTCATGATCTCAATGGCGATGGTCGGCCCGACATCATTGCCAGTGGCCGGCAGACAGGAAATGTCCGCATTTATTGGAACGAGACTGCACCACAAAAACCAAAGCCCAAGGAAGCGTTTAAACCAACCGCCGACGAGCAAGCCGTTCTCGAACTAGTGAATGCAGAACGCAAGAAGGAAAACCTCTCGCCTTTGAAAATCAACGAAAAACTCACTCAAGCGGCACGCGACCACTCGGCCAACATGGCCAAGCAAAACAAACTCGACCACACTCTTGACGAAAAAGGTCCCGCACATCGAATCCAAGCTGTCGGTTACAAGTTCAGTTCGTTTGCCGAGAACATCGCCATGGGTCAAACGACGCCGGCCGAGGTGATGAAATCTTGGATGGAATCTGAGGGGCACAAGAAGAATCTGCTCGGCGATTATGTCGACATCGGCATTGGCGTCGCAACCGATGCGATGGGGCAGAAGTACTGGACACAGGTATTTGCCACACCGTTGCAATAGGCTTGAAGTCCGTTCCACAGTGTGTAAATGACTTTCGCATTTTGATGAAGAAATGGCAAACTGTTCCGTTGTGACTTCCAATTGAAGAATCGATTCGTAGATTCCTATCAGCCGGGGTCCGTGCCCGGTCTTACCCCGTCTTCACTTCTATTCTTTTTTTAGGAGCGGCCTCATGAACTGCAGCTCTCGCATTGCGATGGCCGTCGCACTAGCTACTGGCGCTTTAGGCGGCTGGTTGGCGGCGTCCGGCCGATTGCCATCTTTGTCGATGGCTCAGGCCGACGCACCCAAGCCAGTGACCAGATCCGAACAACAATCGTGTTGTGAAGGCGTGGATCGCAATGTGCTTTTGGCGCGTGCCGAGCCTAACTTGCTCACCGCCCATAACAACAATGTCGCGGCCAACGCTCAAGCGTCCGGCAAGAAGCCAAACATCCTCTTTATCATGGGCGATGACATCGGTTGGTTTCAGATCGGGGCTTATCATCAAGGCATCATGTCCGGCAAGACGCCGAACTTGGACAAGTTGGCTTCGCAAGGTATGCGCTTCACCGACTACTATGCCGAAGCCAGTTGCACGGCCGGGCGAGCCGCCTTTATCACCGGCGAGATTCCTCTTCGCACAGGATTGACGACAGTCGGTCAAGCCGGCGCCGATGTAGGCATGCCCGACAAAGCGTGCACCATTGCCACTGCTTTGAAAGCGCAAGGATATGCCACCGGCCAGTTCGGCAAAAACCACCTGGGCGACATGAACAAGTATTTGCCGACGCTGCACGGCTTCGATGAATTCTTCGGCTATCTATATCACCTCGATGCGCTCTCCGATCCCTATTGGTACTCGTTCCCCAACGATAAAGACTTCCGCGACAAATTCGGACCGCGAAACGTGCTGCATTGTTTGGCGACCGACACCGACGACCCGACTGAAATGCCGCGCTGGGGTAAAATCGGCAAGCAAAAGATCGTCGATGAAGGACCACTCCCGCCATATCCGGACATGTCCAATGTGCCCAACATGCAAGATATCGGCGTCAAAGCCAAGTATGACATGACGACCTTCGACGAACACCTCGTCGAGCGCTCAAAGGGATTCATGGACAAGGCTAAGAAAGACGGCAAACCCTTCTTCGTTTGGCACAATACCACCCGCATGCACGTATGGACATTCCTCTCCAAGAAGTACGGTTCAATGATGAACAGTAAGACCAACTTCGGTTTGGAAGAAGCCGGCATGAAACAGTTGGACGATTGCGTTGGCGCCTTGCTGAAACACCTGGATGACATGGGCGAAGCCGACAATACGATTGTCGTCTTCACCACCGACAACGGAGCCGAGACTTTCACTTGGCCCGACGGCGGCAACACGCCTTTCAAAGGTCAAAAAGGCACGGCGTACGAGGGCGGCTTCCGAGCACCGTGTATTTGCCGTTGGCCCGGCAAAGTAAAGCCCGGTTCCGTCGAAAACGGCATCTTCTCGGCCCAAGACTGGTTCCCAACACTGGTCGCCGCGGCCGGGAATCCCGGCGTCAAAGATCAATTGCTCAAGGGAGCGAAGATCGGCGAACGCACCTACAAGAACCATCTCGATGGTTACGATCAAACCAATTTGCTTTTGGGCAAGGGTCCTTCGAATCGTCACGAACAGTGGTACTTTGCCGGCGCCAAGTTGGGCGCGGTGCGAATCGATGACATGAAATATCAGTTCATCCAACAACCGCAGGGTTGGCCCGGCCCGAAGGTCACGACCGACATGCCGGCCCTGGTCAACATCCGCCAAGACCCGTTCGAACGTTTTCCGATGATCTCCGGAGAATCCGCGTTGACCGGGGCATTTGGATATGGCAACGAATTTTTCGCCCGCGAGTTCTGGCGGTTTGTGTTCGTTCAACAGCGGGTGGCTGAATTGGCCAAGACGGCCGTCGAATACCCGCCGATGCAAGACCCGGCCTCGTTCAATTTGGATGCAGTTAAAAAGCAAGTCGATGAAATGATCAAGAATCGTCACGGACAGTAGTTAACAGATGTTGAGCGAGCGACCCTGATCAGGTCGCTCGCTTTTTTATTCCACCTTGCCGCCTTATTTTTGTGACGGAGACCTACCATGAGCTCGCGCATTCGTCGAACAACTCTTTGTTTGGCAATTGCGGTGTGTTTGATTGCGAATTCGGCTTACGGGGCTGACCCTTTGCCATCGTGGAACGAAGGGCCGACCAAAAAAGCCATCACCGACTTCGTCGGCAAGGTGACCAAGAAAGATAATCCCGACTTCGTACCGGTCGCCGAGCGAATTGCCGTATTTGACAACGACGGCACGCTGTGGTGCGAACATCCCATGTACGTGCAGTTGTTCTTTGCGCTGGATCGCATCAAACATCTGGCCCCGGGTCACCCCGACTGGAAACTCAAATTGCCATTCAAAGCCGTCCTCGATGGCGATCTCAAGGGGGTGATGGAATCCGGCGAACGTGGAGTGGCCGAGATCATCATGGCGAGCCACGCCGGCATGACGACGGCGGAGTTTGAGACCATCGTCCAAGATTGGATGAAGACGGCTCGCCATCCCCGCTTCAAACGACCCTTTACCGACTTGGTCTATCAGCCGATGGTCGAACTCATGGCTTACTTGCGGGAAAATGGCTTCAAGATCTACATCGTCTCCGGCGGCGGGGTCGAATTCATGCGGCCCTGGACCCAAAAGGTCTATGGCATTCCGCCCGAACAAGTCATCGGCAGCACCATCAAAACGAAATACGAGGTCCGCGAGGGCAAACCCGTGTTGCTCCGCTTACCGGAGTTGGATCATCTCGACGACAAGGGGGGCAAGCCGGAAAGTATCAACAAGTTTATCGGTCGCCGCCCGATCATGGCCTTCGGCAACTCCGACGGCGACTTTCAAATGTTGGAATGGACGACATCCGGGTCCGGCCCGCGCTTCGGTTTGTTGGTTCACCACACCGATGGCAAACGCGAATACGACTACGATCGTCTCACACCGTTCGGCCGGCTCAGCAAAGGGCTGGACGAAGCTCCCAAGCGCAACTGGATTGTCGCCGACATGAAGGCGGACTGGAAAAGAGTTTTTGCCTTTGATGAATAATAACCTCGGCAAGAGCCCAACATCAACCAGGATTCGTGAAAGAAGTAGCAGAATCGGTCCGCGAATTAGACACAGAGAACTCTTATGTTCCCTTTCGAAGGGATTGGCGTCAGGCCCGTTGTTTCGCAATCACATTCAGTGTAAACTCAACACAACTTCGCTATTTTCTGAATCTGGAGTCGGCCTCATGACTCGCATCACCCGCCGATCGTTTTTGCAGACCACGTTGGCGGGTGCCACGGTGGCCATTTCCGGGACCAAATCCTCCGGGCGGGTCATCGGAGCCAATGACACGATTCGTGTCGCGGTCGCCGGTATTCATGATCGGGGTGGCACCCACATCAAAGAGTTTTCAAAGATTCCCGGCGTGGCCGTGACGCACCTCGTCGATCCCGATACCCGCACTTTCGAAAAACGGCAAAAGCAACTCGTTGAATTGAAGAAACCGGAAGCGACCTGCGTACAAGATATACGCAAGGTGCTGGAAAACAAAGACGTCGACGTGGTGAGCATTGCGACGCCGAACCACTGGCATTCGCTCATGACGATCTGGGCCTGCCAGGCCGGCAAGGATGTGTATGTCGAAAAACCGGTGAGCCACAACGTTCATGAGGGGCGGGCCGCGGTCAATGTGGCCCGGACGAACAATCGCATCGTTCAACATGGCACGCAACGCCGAAGTTGGGGACTCTATCAGAATCTTGCCGCGGTCGTTCGGTCCGGCCATTACGGCCCCTTGCGAATGTCGCGCGGCATCGTTTACAAACTGCGCAAGAGCATTGGCACCAAACCGGAAACAACGCCTCCCAAGGAAGTCGATTTTGATCTTTGGACGGGCCCCGCTCCCAAACATCCCTTTCACACCAATCTCGTTCATTACAACTGGCACTGGTTTTGGGACTTCGGCAACGGCGACATCGGCAATCAGGGCGTCCATCAAATGGACATCGCCCGTTGGATGATTCCGAACGCGACTTTGCCCAAGAGTGTCGTCAGTCTGGGCGGCCGGTTTGGATACACCGATCAAGGTGAAACACCCAATACGCAGTTGGCATTGTTCGATTTCGGAACGGCGAAGTTGTTATTTGAAGTCCGCGGCCTGAAGACAGCCCATTACCTTCATGACGAAAAGAATGAAGGCAGCGTCCTGCATTTTGATGATGGCGACATCGCCAACTTCAAGTTTTATCGCAAAGGCCAATCGGAAGGTGAACCAATCCCCACGATGGAAACGAAAACGGCCGACCAGAAAAACGATCACATCAACTTCGCCAATTTCATCGAATGCGTCCGCAACCGCAAGCAAGAACAACTCAATGCCGACATTCTCGAAGGTCACTATTCCAGCGCGCTTTGCCATCTAGCTAATGTGTCATACCGACTTGGCAGTGAAGTGCCGTTCAAGCCGCGTCCAAGTTTTGGCAATGGCGATCCGGCCATCAAACTAACGATGGAATTGATGGAAGAACATCTGGTGAATTCTGGAAAGTTGAAATTAGAAGAAACGAAATTGCGAGTCGGCAAAACACTCATGCTGGATTCAAGCGGCGAGAATGTCATGGACGGCGACACAAATGTCAAGCAATTGCTAACCCGGAACAATCGACATCCGTTTACGGTCCCGTACGTGCGGCATAAGGACTAAGCGGCAACCCTTCGTTCTGCACTACCGGCCGCAGACAACGGCTTGAACGCTTTTAGAACTAACAGGTTGCCGATGAGGCGCTCCAAAGCGGGCAAGGGCGCCCACCGCCAGAGCGGCGGTAGTTCACCACGCCGGAGATGGCGTTTGCTGACCTTGTGATCCACAAACTCGCCGAACAACTGCTTGAATGACTTGGCGGTTTGAGCGGCTGGTATCTTCTCGGCTTTGGATCGTGTGAACCATCGTCGCCACGGCAATGCCGCCTGCGACCAAAAGCTGGCGTTGAATCGCGAGGGGGCGACCGCAATCACCTTGCCGCCCGGTCTCAACACGCGAAATATTTCGTGAATCGTTTGTTGCGGGTCGTCAACTTCGTGAAGCAGCCCGAATAGACAGACGACATCAATGGTGTCGTTGGGAACCGGCAACGCCTGGATCGAGCCATGAAGAAAGTGGGCTGATTCGCCACACAATTCAAAATGAGCGCGGACTAATTCCAATTGTTCTTGGGACGGGCTCAATGCGGTGACGTCGGCGCCATTCTTCGCATATTGCACCCAATCGGTCCCGAGTCCCTCGCCAAGTGCCAGGAGCCGTTCCCCGCGATGTTTGGCAAATTCCAGGACGCGGGGCAACCAGTAACCCTGGCGTTCATAGCGGCAAACCGCCATCCGTTCAAACCATTCCTGGCTGAATGGCTCGAGATTCTCGCCCCGAGGCGGTTTGCGAAAGGCTTCGCGATGAAATAGGCGATCGGTCGGCTCGGCCGGGTTGTCGTCCACCGGGGCGGCATCACCGGAAAAGATCCGCAGGGGCGGATTTACTGGGCCGGCCATGACAAAAACTCCTCATGTCCCCCCGGTTCAATCCATTGAACTGAGTTGACAAGTCTGGGCGGCATAGCCGATGCCAGGGGACCAGTCAATACGGGTCGGGCCGAGACCTGAAAAGTAAAACTGGGCAAAAGCGGGGGTTGATCCGATAATTAGAATATAAGTCTCGCTCTTCGATACTTTTGTGACGGAGTATGCCAGAATGGCAGCTGTCGCGGAAATGCCGGTCCGGACGATGCAGGACCCCGAATTGAAAGAGCATCTCCAACGGCTTCGCCGTATCGACAATTGGCGCAACGCTTTATCGATTGTTCGCACCTGGATTTTTCTTGTGTTGGTGGTCAGTGGGGCCGTCGCGTTTGACGTGTGGAGAACAGGGGCGGGCCTGCATTGGACGTTGGACATCCCTGTCTTCTTTCTCGCCATACTGTGCGTGGGCGCGGCTCAGCATCAGCTCACGGCACTTGGACACGAAGCCTCTCACCACGTGTTGTTCAGCAATCGCAAGGCGAATGAACTGATCAGCGACTGGTTTTGCATGTATCCCTGTTTCACCACGACCCACCATTATCGGTTGCAACACCTCGCTCATCACCAATTCGTCAACGATCCGGATCGCGATCCCAACTTTGCGCAACTCCTCGTCAACGGGCACTGGACTGAGTTCCCGATGACGAGCAGAGTCTTTTGGAAACAACTTGTTCAACAATTCTTGCCATGGAACTTGGTGAACTACCTGCGCGCGACAGCCATGCACAACTCGTTGCCGACGGAAAAGAACCCGTACATCCGACCCGGCAATTTGTCACGAGCGATTGCTCGACGAGTCGGCTTACTTTACTTTGCGTTGCAGATGGCCCTCGTCGTTGGCTTGACGCTGTATGGGAACCCAACATTGTTGTGCGGAGTCGTCGGCGGACTGTGGGCCGCGACCATGCTCTTTTACATTACCATTCCCCATGGATGGTTCATGAAGAGCCGAATTCAACCCACGATTTCGATGCGCTGGGTGACCGTGTTTCGTTTGACGTTCATGACCGCTCTATTCATGACCATTGCGGGATTGTCGTTGAAGTTTGGTCCGCGCGTCCTGGCTTATTTCGGATTGCTCTATGTGTTGCCGTTTTTCACATCGTTTTCGTTCTTTATGATGATGCGGCAGATGGTCCAGCATTCCAATGCCGACCGGGGGTGGATCACCAACACCCGCATCTTTATGGTCAATAAAATCTTCCGTGATAGTGTGTTGCCGTATGGACAGGACTATCACTTGCCGCACCATCTTTATGCGACGGTCCCACACCACAATTTACGCGAGTTGCATGACATTTTGATGCAGTACCCCGAATACCGGGAGCAGGCGCAAATCGTGTGCGGCGCTGTGATTCCCAAAGAAGATCATCATTATCCAACTGTGGTTGAGATGCTTGGGCCGGAACATAGTCGATTGACTCGACAAGTAGCCCACATCGATAATTCCGTCCTGGAAAACTGCGACGTGGTTGAAAAAGAAGAAATCATGCGAGCCGGTGAAGCGTCGATTCGTGAAGGTCAGCTGGCTAGATAATGCCGTGCAAGGGCCCACCGGGAGCCCCCAACGAGTCGACGCGCTTTTCGACGCGGGGTTCTCCAATCAATGGCGGAGCATGATGTGGCTTGATTCGCGCATCAATCACGAGTGAGCCGGTACATCCCCAGTGTTTATCCCGCGTAGATGATCCAATTCCATAAACATCGGCTGCGGGGTTGGAGCGAGTGAACGTCACCCAAAGCCAGTTGTTCAAGGCGGCGGACGTGAATTCACTGTCATCGACCAAAACCACCAGTGGGAATTGATTGATAGCGTCTTTATCTGTGAAAGCCCGGCAGAAATCCTCCGCAGGTCCCGTTCCTTGCACCGCCAATACGCCCGGTAGACAAACTTTTGGATTGGTATAGCCACTCGGCAATTTCACTTCTGAAGTCAGTTGTGTTGGCAACTCCCGGCGTTTGGGTCCAACCGCGGCGATGACAACTTTCGACCCCTCGTTGAGCGAACTGCCGGAGTAGTCCAGGGTATCGATCGTCGTACAGGTCTGAAAATGCAGATCACGCGACCAATCGACTCGTTCCAGCATGTGGCGAAAGAATGCGGGAATGTCGTGGATGTCTAAACCGGCTGTCTCGTTTTTGTCCGCAATCCACAAATACTTCGCAAGCGACAGTTGCCCCTGTCCCAAAATGGCGCTTGCGATAGTCAGTAATTCCATGGGCCGTCGGTCGGATTGATACGGCACATATCGCTCGCTGCCGATGGCCAGCAACAACGGATGCACACCGGCCGCATCCACGGCATGAACGGCATGGAGTCCTGGAATCACCGTTGGAATGATCGGCCCCGTTAGTTCATGAATCGCCTGGCCAAAACTCGTATCTTCTTGCGGAGGTCGCCCAACGACAGTGAACGGCCAAATCGCATCGTTGCGGTGATAGACCGCATCGACATTTAAAACCGGGAAGAGATGCTTCAACGAGTAGTAACCCAGGTGATCCCCAAAAGGTCCTTCAAGTTTCAATCGATCCGGATTGACCGTGCCGCAGATGGCAAAGTCAGCATCGACGGGGACGGTATGGCCGTTGGGTAACTTCGCAAGCCGGACGCGTTGCCCACCCAGCGCCCCGGCAAATGCAACCTCGGGGAGTCCTTCCGGCAATGGCATCACCGCAGAAAATGTCATCGCCGGCGGACCACCGACTGCAATGGTCACGTTGAGCGGTCGGCCCATGCGGACGGCTTTTGCATGATGTACTCCAATACCGCGATGGATTTGATAATGAAGCCCCACTTCTTGATCGGTGATGTAATCATTGCCACTGAGTTGAATGCGGTACATGCCGAGATTAGAATGCCGCCAACCTGGATGCTCGACGTCCTCGGTGTACACTTGAGGCAGCATCACAAACGGTCCGCCGTCGTTCGGCCAACTTACAAACTTTGGAAGATCGGAAATCTTACACTCGTTTTCCAATACCGGCCCCGTTGTCACATATTTGGGTCGCATCCACCACGCCGATCGCGGAACAGCGCGATAGCGCCAGGGATTCTTCCAAAAGGTAGTGGGATCAATCTTCAACTCGATAAGCCGCTGAACCGAGTCCCATGTTTTCCGAAACAAGTACCGGGTTCGTTCCAAAGTGCCGAACAGGTTGCTGACCATCGGAAAACGGCAACCTTTGACGCGCGCGAAATAGAGGGCGGGTCCGCCCGCCTGAAACACCCGCCGATGGATCGCTGCCGCTTCTAAATAGGGATCCACCTCTTGATCAATGCGCACCAACTGGTTCGTCTTTTCGAGGTCGCGAACATAACTGGTCAATGAATGCGAAGCCATTTTCATCCTTTTTCCATCAAAGTCCCCAAGTCTATTGAACGGGGAAAGCGGGGCTCGGCCCACTGTTCCCGGGCGGGAAACCAAGTATTGACAACGTTCGTTTCTGTTATAACTTGGTTATACGTCTCTTTTGCGGAGTCATACCATGACGCACAAACGGTCGGCGGGATTCACGCTCATCGAATTATTAGTCGTGATTGCCATCATCGCGATATTACTAGGGCTACTCCTTCCCGCCGTCGCCAAGGTTCGCGAGACAGCCGCCCGGATCAAATGTGCGAGCAACATGCGGCAGATCGGCATTGGTTTGACCCATTACTGCACCGATCACAATGGCTGGTTTCCTCAGACGACCCACTTCGGCGGTGCGTCCGCCTATCAGAGTTCTTGGCTGATTACCTTGAAGCCCTATGTCGAAGGCAACGGAACCACGATCGAACATGTGCGCATCTGCCCCTATGATCCTCGCGCCGACCTGCGGCTGAAGGAAACTGATCCAACAAAAATCACTTCCAGCTATGTGCTGAACGAGTACATCTGTGTCCAAGGTCCCGAAGAATCGAGAAACCTTTTCCGAATGCAGAACACGTCGCAAACGATGACGACTTTTATCGGGTCGGACGCCCTCGACATCTCGGTAGAAAATGATCACGTGGATTCACGTGAGTGGTTTCAGTCGCCCTGGAGTTTGGTGTGGGATCGCGTCCTTGAGAGTATTCAACCCGATCGATTTGGTAGCAATCCGAATGCGTTACCAGGGTCGCGCACGGCCGGATCGGCCAACTACTTATTTGCCGATGGGCACGTCGAGACGATTCCTGCTCTGGAGATTTATCGACGATGTCTGGCCCGAGAGAATTTCGCTCGGCCGGCGGACTAATTGGTCGCGACCAACTCCACATCGGGGCGGGGTGTGGACTGCCCCTGCCGCATTTTCACCACAAGAACCGAACAGGGAGCGTTTCGCAATGTCTGCTCGGCCACGCTGCCCATGAGCATGCGCTCCTTACCCGTCCGGCCATGTGTGCCCATGACGATCATGTCGATGCCGGCTTCGGCCGCATATTGCGGAATCGCTGTGGCCGGGTCGCCCACCAATAAGACATGGCTGACAGGTATCTTCGTGTTATTGGGCCGAATCTGTTCCAGTTGCTCGCGCCAATAGTCTTGATCGTTGGCATGAAGTTCGAGCGCGTCGGTCTTGGGATTCAAGACATAAAGGATTGTCAGGCTCGCGCCATGCACTTCCGCCAACGTGACGGCCTGGAAATACGCCTGATTGGAATATGGCGAAAAGTCAGTCGGATAAAGAATCCTTTTTGTTCCAAACATGCATCACCTCGACGCGGGCGATAGCCGACTCACGCGGAACTGCGTCGCTTCCTGATACCATTCTACCGGTTAGCAGAATTCGCACCAGAGCGGTCCGATTGACCTCCACTTTCGCAAAAACTGCATTTCGGCTATAGAAAATGGCCCATAACAATGTGCATTTGCAAAAGGAATTGGTGTGATTGTTGGCTTGGCTAATGAAGCAAAAATGCCTCGCATGGCGTTGATTGGTTTGTTCTGCGCGTTGGCGTTTGGTGTGATTGCTCGGCTCATTTGGCCGGCCGACATGGAGTACAAAGGCGACGAAGTATTTTCATTCGAACGTTCGCAAAGAATCGGCGTCACCGAACCGTGGTCATGGACCGGCATGAACAACTCGGCCGACGTGCCTCACCCCGGCATGAGCGTCTGGGTCTTTGTCGGATTGACCCGATTGTTCGGGGCCAATACCCCCATCGATCTCAATGTCGCTTGCATGGCTTTGAACGTACTTGCACTCATGATGCTGGTTGCGTTTATTGCCAAGGTGGTGCCCGCCAATGAACGCGAATGGTGGTGGTGGGGCACGGCCCTGGTCGCAGTCAATCCACTGGCCGTGTTGTTTCATCGCAAGATTTGGCCGCCTTCGGTCTTGCCGGCCATCACAGTCTTGCTGCTTTTGGGCTGGTGGTACCGGGATCGGAAGCCATGGGCGTTCTTCTGGGGACTGGTTTCTGCACTGGCCGCACAAATACATCCCGGAGCATTTTTCTTCTCGGCCGGGATGGCCGGCTGGGCTTTGATCTTGGATCGAAAGTCGCTGCGATGGCTGCCTGCCGTTTTCGGCAGTTTGATCGGCTTGATCCCTGCGATTCCGTGGATCTGTTACATGTTGACCTCGGCCGATCGTTCCGCGGCAGCGAAGTCGCAGTGGTTCCATCCTTTTGAACTCAAGTTCTGGAATTACTGGATGACAGAACCGTTCGGATTCAGTTTGCAATATTCGCTCGGCAAAGACTTCTCAGAGTTCTTAAGGGCCCCGACGATCATGGGTCAACCGACCTATATCGTAGCCGGGTTGCATTTGATATTGTTCGTGCTTTTATTGCTGGTATTTACTCGCTGGATTTGGCGATGGTGCTTGAATCGAACCTGGTCAATCAGCCGAACGCCGACTGACTTTACACTCGGCGCGGTGATTTGCGGATATGGTTTTTTATTGACGATCACTGGTTTGCCGGTCTACCGCCATTACTTGATCATTACGTTCCCCCTCATGTTCGTTTTTGTCGCTCGGATGGTCTTTGCGACGTTTCAGCCGACAAATAGTCGCAAACTTCTGACTGTACTGACGGTGACACAAGCTTTCGTCACTGCCTTGTTTCTGAATTACGTCCATCAAGTCGATCGGCCGATCAACGGTGACTATGGTGCGCCCTATCGCGTACAACTGGAAACAAAAACATTGACAGCGCAAAAGCGCTGATTCTATTTCGTTTTCTGTCTCAACATGATCAGGGCCGCTTTTAACTGCGGATCGACTTCGGGATCGTCGGTGGGCAACGACTCGCGACTGCCGGCGGGCCGCAGTGTGTGATTATTCCATTGCTCTTTCAGTTGCCGGGCGGCGTCGGTAGAAAGCGGCAACCACTTACCTTTATCCGGTTGGATGCCCCAATCGTCGGCGGCCGTGGAATGTGCAAAGCGTTGGAGGTTCTTGTCACTCGGTCGATGGAATGTGCCGATGGTGAGCTTGTAGGTCAATCCCATGGGATTGCGATCGAGTGTTTTTTGCACGCTGGCTTTGCCAATGGTGCGCTCACCGGCAATCATCGCTCGCTTGTAATCCTGCAACGCGCCGGCAATCAACTCGCCGCCCCCCGATGTTTCACCGTTAATTAACACAACCACGGGCAGGTCGAGCACGGGATTGGTTTCCGGCACCGGTTCTTCTTGTCGCGAAGTTGGGTCACGGTAGACCACTCTGGCAATTGGCGAGTTGGACGGAAGAAGTGAGCTCGCGATCATGATGGCTTCCCGCAAATATCCGCCGGGACACCAGCGCAGATCCAAAATCAAACTCTTGGCTCCCTGGGACTGTAAAGATTTAAGCGCTTCCTGGAAATCAGCCGCCGTCGACAGCGCAATTTGTCCGACGCGAATATACCCCACCTTGGCGGCGTCATCCAGCATGTAGTTCCAACTGAAGTCAAGATTTCGGCTCGCGCCGAAGATGCTCTCCGGGGAGAAGTCATTGGCTTCCAGTGTCACATGACTATTGGTCACGCCGTTGCGGCGGACTTCCACGGTGATAGGTCGCAACGACATCGAGCCGGGCATGGTGTCCGGCGAGTTCGGATAAAACGCGCGGAAGTATCGCTCGGCACTGGTTTGTGAACAGGGCTTGCCATCGATCTTGGTGACGAGGTCGCCTGGTCGCAATCCCGCCTTTTGGGCGGGACTGCCCGGAATCACCGTCTTGACCATAAGAGTGGCGGGCAAGCCTGTCCAGGCAGTGCCTCGTGGCGTCATCGGCTGCAATCCGCCGCCGCGCTGCGGTATGTCGATCGCAACCGTGTTATTGGGTAAAGGAGCATTTGCAAATTCGATCCCTGTTCCAAAATTCGTGTCGTCGAACAATGTGCGAAACTCTCGGGGCCCCGCGAAACCACAATAGGGGTCCAAAACCCGATTCAGCGCTGTGATGCTGGCCATCACGGCTCGTGTGCCCCGGACGGCATCATTATTTCCCAATTCGGCCCGCAAACGAAGTAGATACGGTTCCAGGTCGGTCGCCCGTCGAATCTCATCTCGAAGATTACTGGGCAACGGCTGTCGGGCCGCTTCATAGAGTCCGTGAACGGCGGCATCGATCAAGTCGACCGCCTCAATTTCCCGCACGTATTGTCGGCGGACTTCGCCCAGGAAGCGAACCATAAACTCCGCGTATTGCCGGGCTTCTTCGCGGACAGCGGGGCTGATTTCAGTCCCAGCCGGGGGATTGGAAGCGCGCAGGCCAAACAGGCCCAAAAGTCCGAAACCGATGGCCAACCACCATTTCCGCATCGAAGTTCCCTTCCGCGGGCCGGGCCGGAATGCACTGGCATCCTAGTCCAATCGTAGGAGTCGCTGAATAGGAGTTTCCGATTTGGGCTAAATCGTTACAATAATGAGTCCAAGAGACCAGTTTCGAATAGGTGCATCATGGCCGGCAAAAGCAAAGACGCCCGCAGTTACGTGAAAATGGTCAGCAGCGAGAGCGACCACTGCTACTACCTGCAAAAAAACCGCAATAATACCAAAGACCGCCTGCAACTCCGCAAATACGATCCCAAGATCCGCAAGCACGTCATGTACAAAGAAGGCAAGTAAAAGCCTCGCCTATCGTCGCGCCACGCAAGGCCGCGTAGTCCCCGTATCGTTGGCTGTGGCTTGGGAAACTTAAGTTTTTTCCGCCAGTAATTCTGAGATAGTCTTGGGCACTTCGTTTGAAGTGCTCTCTTCCGCACAACCGATACTTTTTCTCAGGTCGATCGTACGATCGTTTCGGGGGGGAACGACCGTCGAGCGAATGGAGAGAAGCTCATGACCGGAACCGAAGTGATGCCCACGGCACGCACGGAAACCGACCAACTCCGGCAACAACTGTTGCAGGCTCAGCGTCTTTCCAGCGTCGGCGAACTCGCCTCCAGCGTCGCTCACGAGTTCAACAACATTCTGACCACTGTCATCAACTACGCCAAAATCGGAATGCGTTCCCCGGGTGACGAAGCCGGATGTAAACAGGCCTTTGAAAAGATTCTCAAATCCGGCCATAAGGCCGCCGGGATCGTCAACTCAATGTTGGGCTACGCTCGTAGCACATCCACGCAACGGACGCTTGTTGATTTGGTCGCGCTTGTCGAAGAAGTCTTGTTACTCACCGAAAAAGACTTGTCGAAACACCGCGTCCGGCTCGAACGTCGGCTCATCGGTCGGCCCAAAGTACCGGCCGTGCCTGGTCAAATTGAACAGATATTGATCAACTTGATCATCAACGCCCGGCAAGCGATGCGCGATGGCGGCCGGCTCATGGTGGAAGTCCGCGAAAACCGTCCCGCCAATATCGCCGAGATTCGCATCGCCGATACTGGTCAGGGCATCCCGCCGGATCGGCTTCGAAAAATCTTCGAACCGTTCTTTACGACCAAGACGCCGGATGAGCATGGATCGGGCGGCACTGGCTTAGGATTGAGTGTCTGCCGTCAGATTATCGAACAACATAATGGCCGAATCCGCGTCGAAAGCGTGGTCGGCAAAGGCACAACATTCACAGTCAAACTGCCCATGACGGAAGAAAGCTAGTTGGGGCTTGGTTGAGCCGTGACACGAAGTGGAGCGATCTCCAGTTACTGTCGGCTCAACCGATTTTCGATTCGTCGTAAAATGGCTTGTTCTAAATATTGTTCGCGGCCCTTGGGGATCCAGCCGCTGTCGGGCCGATCGGGATCGACGACTTCAAATCGTCGATCCACAGTATTGTCACTTCGAAATGACGCCGCCCCGGCAGTGGCACGCAACGGTCGTGGTAAATCTTCGAGATAGCGATTCACTGTCACAAAGACGTGGTATCCGCCTTGCTCGCCCGGCTGAATCACGACATCGCAAGAGTAGGCCATCGACTGCAATGTCGCTTGCAACCGTTCGGCACCATCGGGGGAGCCAGGTCGCCAGAGTTGTCCTAGTCCCGGCGCCACTCGTGGGAATGTCCGAATTCGGCCATCGTATCGGTTGGCGAGTGCGATCTCAAAATAGTCGTCCAAAACATCGATGACCGTTTCGAAAACGGTCGCGTAGTCTGGCGGGCCGAGCGGTACATAACAAGGATTACTGGCGACCACGAGCGGTGCGTCGCCGATGACGACGGGGTTTTCGAGGGGGCTCGACGCGCAGCCGCCCAGACCCAAGGTTGTTGCCAACCGGGCCACATGCCACATGCGCCATCGTCGCCATTGCATACCATCACCCCGTGAACCGGGGATGTATGGCGTTCCGAAGGGGAATTGTCAAGTCGCTTGTCGGATGGCTTCCCTACACCCGACAAGCTTGAAATTGTCGACTCACTTCGGTTTTTCCGGCGTGCTTTCCGTCGCCGGAGCTGAACTGCTTGCCGTTCCACGAACGTAGGTCGAAGAGGTCAGATCCAGTGGCCGGACCGCTTTCGGCAATTTGTATCCGATCAATGTGAGGTATCGCAAGTAAGCAGCTTTCTCGACGCCCTTTTCTTGGGCGATTTTTTCCATGTCGGCAATCTTATTATTGATTTGCAAAACTCCCTGGGCGATGGGGTGATCCGTATTGGTTCCCGCTAACATACCGAGCGCCTGGCTCATTTGCGGGCGTTCGCCAAGAACGAGATAACTTGTTCGTTCTGTGATTCCCGGACCTTTAACCGCTCGTTCTTTGAGATCGAGCCAGGCATCGACGACAATGCCCTGGCGTTCGAGATTGCGGACCAATTCGGGAGTGTCATCGTAGCCATCGCCGTCCAAATCAAAGATGCCGGCCAGGGCAATATGGCTCCGCATACTGGAATTCCACGATGGATTAAACAGCAAGTCGCCCGAAAGTATGGGGTCACGCATTTCGTTGACCACATCGGTAATGCGAACTTGTGCTAAATGCGGTTCGAGAACAGAAACGACTTCGACCGTTCCTTTTCGTTCCCGCTTCTCGGCAGTCTTGCGGGTCGGATCAGCTGCAAACACGCTAAAGGTCACCTTGGGTTGCAAGTAATCGGCGGAGCCCAGATTAATGAAGGCGGTACCGGTCTTGCGATCGACGCGTTGAATCGTGCCTTTGGGTGTGTCGGCGGCAATGGAGTTCGGGGGAGCAATCTTGGACTTCAACTGATCCACTTGAGCTTGCAAGCTGGTTCTTTGTTCCAAGAGTTTCCGGCGGTCGCGTTCCGCGGCGGCACTGTCGTCGGCCCGACTCTGTTTTTCGTTCTTCAGGCCTTCGCTAAGTTCTTGATCGATCTTCGCAATCCGTTGAACGTACTCATCGTGTTCCTTTTGCCGATCGGCGAGAGCCTTGGCCTGGGCGTCTTGCAGGTTCTTCAGGGCCTCTTTGGCTCGATCGTCATGGGTCTTGATCGCGGCGTCGAACTCGCCCTTGGCATCGGTGAGATTCTTTTCGGCGACTCGTTTTTCATTCAGAGCGGTGTCTCGTTCCTTATTCAAGCGAGCGATGCGGTCTTGATAGGTTTCTTCCGGCCGATCTTGGGTGGCATTCCACTTGATATCTTTGAGGGAGGCGGTCGCGGCGGTGAAAATGGCGGCGTTCTTCGGCTGCCCCTTCAAGGTGCCTAGTTCCCGTTGATCGTTTGGTCCTTCATTGCCCGTGGCAATGGCCAGGGTCAAGCGTCTTGTTTTTTCTTCCTCGGCGGCCGCCCGGGCGTTGGCTGCAGCGGTCTTTTCCTTTTTGGCTTCCTCAGCCAGTTGCTTCTGACCGTCGTAGCCAAAATAGGTAAACACCCCCAAGGTCAGGGTGAGCAAAACGAAAATTACCAAGGCGACTACCAGCCCAGTGTTGGATTCGGGAGCGCTGCTCGTTTTCTTCGCCATGATGTTTCTCTCCGCAAACGGGCGGTAGTGGTTCAGATCCGAACTGACCGCGCAAGAAGGGTCCTAATTCAGCGTAACCGATCAGGCAAGCCTGTCAAACGGCCCGGCCAGATCGGATCGGTGAATCCGGGGGAGCGACGAATGCCGTAGGGATTATACCGTTCCTACGCGCCAGGTGGTTTGATCGGCCAAAATTCCGCCCGAAAAACTTGATAGCCGCCGTTGGTTTGGCATCCCGGAAAATGTTAAAGTGTATGGGTCCTACGGTTTCAAAACTGACCCGCCCAGAGCCAGATAATGCGTTTTCTCGTTGCGCCAGTTTTTTACGATGAGATGAAACAACGGGACGATCATACTCCCGACTGTTTCGTTCGCCCCGGCGAGTATTTGCACCACCTTTATGTCGAAGGGGTCAAGTACGTCGTTTCCCAGGCCCTCAAGGAGTGCATTGCCGAGGCAAGGGCAAAGAATGACGTTGAAGCGTTGCACCACCTCGAACTTCACCAATCGCAATTAGATTCCATCGGCGGCGAGGCGGCTGAAGCCGAAGCGATAGCGCAAGGAATGGACCTGATCGGCGACCCGCCGCCCGATCCGGATTCCGGCCCGATCGACGCGTCTGCCACCAAAAACAGCGGGTATGTCCCGCAATCTCCAAAACTCGTCAGTGAAACAGGACTCTCAGTATCTTTTCTTTTCGAGCTTATTCTGAGAACGATCTTCAATCGGGGCCGCCTGACCGGTTCGGAAGTAGCTTCTCATCTGAAGTTGTCTTTCAACGTCTTGTCACCCGTTTTGCAGTTGATGCGAAAACAGTCGCTGATCGACATCGTTGGCCAGAAGGGCGGGGGCGGCGATGCGACTTTTGAATACGAATTGAAGCCGCCCAAAGGCCAAGACGCCCTGACCGAAGCCATGAATAAGTCGGCGTATATCGGCCCAGCCCCGGTTCCATTTGATGACTATGTAGAAAGTGTGGTCGCTCAGACCGTCAAGAACCTGGTCGTCACCCGGCGATCCATTGCCCGGGCGTTTCAAGATTTGATCGTGACGCCGGAAGTGTTCAACGAAATCGGCCCCGCGATTAACTCGGCTTCCTCGATTTTCCTTTTTGGTTTTCCGGGCAACGGCAAGACGGCCATCGCGGAGCGAATCACCCGGCTCACCGGCGACGAAATTTACATCCCCTATACCGTCGAGGCCAACGGCGCGATTATCAAACTCTTCGATCCGATCCTGCACACCAAAGCCGAGGTCAAGGCCTTCGAAGGAATTGAAAGTGCCGTCATCCGGGATGTGACTCATGATGAGCGCTACGTCAAAATCAAGCGGCCCACGATCGTGGTGGGCGGCGAATTGATCATGGCCCAGCTGGACCTACGGTACAACGAAGTCGGCAAGTTTTATGAAGCCCCGTTGCAAATGAAGGCCAACGGCGGCATCTTCATGATCGACGACTTCGGCCGGCAACAGATTCGGCCCATGGACTTGCTGAATCGCTGGATCGTACCGCTGGAAAAACGCTACGACTATTTGACGACGGTCACGGGCACCAAGATCGAAATCCCTTTTGATCAGTTACTGTTATTTTCCACCAACCTGGATCCGACTCAACTCGCGGACGAAGCGTTTCTGCGGCGCATCAAGTACAAGATTGAAATCCGCAATCCCGACGAGAAACAATATCGAGCCATTTGGAAGCTTGTCTGCAAGGGTCGGCAGGTCGAATTCGATGAACGGGGTGTCGATTATCTCATCGAAAAATGGTATCGCCCCAAGGATCGCCCCTTCCGCATGTGCCAACCCCGCGACATTCTCGATCAAATGATCTCGATCGCCAAATACAACATGGAACGAGTGACATTTAATCCGGACCTGATTGATGCCGGCTGTGCCACTTATTTCGTCGCCGACCAAAAACGCGACTACGGGGCAAAAGTCCGACTAGATTAAGGCGAGCGTCGAAGCGTAAGCTCGACGTGGAAACAAGACCACGTCGGCCTTACGGCTCGACGCTCGCCAAATCGTAGTTTAAGAGCATGCGTTCCACTCCGGCGGGTTCCCATTTACCAGTCATGCTCACGGAAGTGCTCGATGCACTTCAGCCCAGCGCGGGCGACATCGTCGTCGATTGCACCCTGGGGGCCGGTGGCCATTCAGAAGAGCTGTTGCGCCGCGTCGGACCAACGGGAAAACTGATCGCTTTTGATCTCGACCCAGCCAACCTCGATTTGGCCCGCCCCCGATTGGAAGCCATTGGGCATCCGTTTGAATTGCACCATAGTAACTTCGCCGCGCTACCCCAATACGTCATTGATGGCGCTGATTGCATCTTGGCCGATCTCGGTGTGTCGAGCATGCAAATCGACGATGCGGAGCGAGGTTTTTCATACCGCCGGCCAGGGCCGCTTGACATGCGGATGGATAAAACACGCGGCAAGACGGCAGAGATGTTGATAAAGTCTCTTCCGGTCGACGAACTGGAAAAGGCACTGAATGAGTTCGGGGATTTCAGTGAGTTCGGCCCGACGGCGGCCCATCAACTGGCTTCAACAATCGACAAACATCGGAAGGAACTACATTCGACAACCGATTTGACGGACTTGGTGTTGGATACCATTCCACCACCAACTCCGCCCATCGGTAAAAAGGTCAAGCCCTGGCAATTGAAGTTTCGACCCGTGGCTTGTGCTTATCAAGCCTTGCGAATTCTCGTCAATCGCGAACTCGCAAATCTGGATGCGCTTTTGCGATCCGCCCCACGGGTGTTGCGCCCGCGGGGCCGAATTGCGGTCATCAGTTTCCACAGCGGCGAAGATCGGCTTGTCAAATCATCGTTTAGCGTTCGGCTGCATGAAGGCGTTTACTCCGCCATTTCCAAGGAACCCATTCGGCCCACGCAACAAGAACGCTTCGACAATCCACGGTCCCGGTCGGCGAAGTTGAGGTGGGCGGTTGCCGCAGCGACCGAACGCTAAACGAAGACACTACATCTTCATGCCGATCTTCAAACGCGACTGCACGGCGTCCCAGTTGACCACATTCCACCAGGCATCGATGTAGTCGGCTCGTTTGTTTTGGTACTTCAAGTAGTAAGCGTGTTCCCAGACATCCAATCCCAAAATGGGGAACCAGCCAAACATCAGCGGACAGTCTTGATTGGCGGTACTGGCGACGGAGATTTTCTTTTCTTTCGGCACCCACACGACCCACGACCATCCGGAACCGAATCGGGCGAGGGCCGCATCTTTCACCGCCTTCTTCAACGAGTCGCCATCGCTGCCCCATGCTTTGAGGAGATCTTCCGAAATCTTGCTGCTGCCGGGCTTGGCCATGATCTGCCAAAACATCGTATGGTTGTAATGGCCGCCCCCATTGTTGACGATGGCTGCTCGTTTATCTTCCGGAATCGACTCGGCATTTTTGAGAATGTCTTCGATGGGTTTGCCGGCCATCGGTGTGCCGGCGACGGCCTTGTTGAGATTATCCACGTAGGTCTTGTGATGTTTATCGTGATGAATCTCCATCGTCTTGGCGTCGATGTGCGGCTCCAACGCATCGGCCGGGTACGGCAACGGCGGCAAGGTAAACTCCGCGGCGGGGCTGCTGCCCGGTAATGTCAACATGCTCGCCGCCGCGATGCCAGTGGTGGCCAGGAAGTTTCGACGATGTGGATGGTTCATGATGGCGTCCTTGGTGAATGGTCCTAGTTCACGATATCCCGGCTACTTGTAACGGCCAATAGTCGGGCAATGGCGCTTCGATGGTCATTGGCTCATATCGAATGGGATGCAGAATCGTCAACGATCGAGCATGCAAGGCTATCAGGCGATCACGAGCCAGTGCAACTTCAGGGCCAAACGTCTGAGTGGAGCCATACAACTGATCGCCAAAAATTGGATATCCGCGTGTTGCCGCCTGAATTCGCAGTTGATGCATCCGGCCCGTATGGGGCGTCATTTCCAGAAACGTATTGATGCCATCACTGTTTAATGGCTTAACATGTGTGACAGCATGGCGAGCGCCGTCGACATTTTCTGCAACAATTTCCGCCCGCGCTTCATCGACAATTTTGCGAAGCCAATCTTCCCAGGTGACTGGTTCTTCAACGACACCATGGACCATGGCCCAATAGGTTTTGGTGACTTTGCGATCGCGAAATTGCTCGGCCAAGCGTGCCGCCGCCTTGGAGGACTTGGCGAAAAGCACCACCCCCGACACCGGCCGATCGAGCCGATGGGGAACGCCAAGATAGACGTTTCCTTCTTTGTGGTAGGTCGTCTTGAGATACTCTCGGGCCCAGGACCAAAGTGTGGGCAGACCGACAGGCAGGCCCTGCGTCAACAATCCACCCGGTTTGTTCAATGCCAGGCAGTGGTTGTCTTCAAAAAGTACAGTCGGAGACATGAGTTGTGTTGTACGTATCAAAGCCTCAACCGCAGAGAACGCCGAGAACGCAGAGAATGCGCTGTGGTCGTGGTCTCCCGACCCGACCACTCTGCGTTCTCTGCGGTTGAAACCTAACTCGCCTTATGTAATTGTTCTTTCAAATACTCAACTGCCCGATCAAGGACTTTATCCACATAGGGCCCCGTCTGTTTGTCTTTGAGTTTATCAGGAACATGGCCATTTTTGCCGGGCACGATGTCGCGGTATCGTCGTCCCGCCAACCAGGCTCGCCGCTCTTCGTCGGTCAGTTTCACTTCGTAACCGGGCGTCGGTGATACTCCCCATTCACCTTTCTCACCGACGTCGGAGAACCGATGGATATTTTTCCCGCTGGGCCGAAAGTACGTCGCGATGGTCAACTTGACCGCTGACTTGTCATCTTCGATGGGTCGAATGTCTTGCACGCTGCCTTTGCCAAATGTTCGCTCGCCCACAATAACCGCCCGTTCATGATCTTGCAGAGCGGCCGCGACGATCTCAGCCGCGCTCGCGCTGTAGCGATCGACCAATACTGCGATCGGATACTGGCTCGCTGGTTCGAGGATGTTGTTGTTCGCCTTGGCAACGTATTTCTTTTCACTGCCGCCCCGCGAGTCACGAGTGCTGACGATGGTTCCTTCTTTAATGAAGTAGTCGCTGATCTCGACAGCAGCAGAAAACAGGCCGCCAGGGTTTGCACGCATGTCGAGCACCAAACCCTTGAGCCCTTCTTTCTGCAATTTCTCCAGCGTCGCTTTCAATTCGCCTGCAGTGGGCTTATCAAATTCAATCAACCGTATGTAGGCAATCTTGTCATTGGGATCGATGAAGTACTCCCACTCTTTGGTTTCATCATTTTTCCGTATGTCCCCCAAGATGCTCGGCACTTTGATGATCGCCCGGGTAATCGTAATGTCTTCGGGTCGCGACTCGCCTTCATGCAATACCGTCAGAGTGACTTGCGTGCCGGGATCGCCCATGACCATTTCCACGGCTTCGTGTCGAAGTTTATGTTCCAGCGATTTACCATCGACCTTGAGAATCAAATCACCGGGTTGGATTCCCGCTTCATAGGCCGGCGTGCCGACCATCGGGCTCGAAACGAATAGTGCCCCGATGGTGTGATCCATCGTGACTTGAATGCCGACCCCGCCGAACTTCCCTTCGCTCTTGTTGTCAAAATCCTTGAACCGGCGGGCATTGAAATAGGTGCTATGGGGATCAAGCCGTTCCAGTCCGCCATTGATCATGTCTTCGACAAACTTTCGGCGCTGGTCTGGCGTCAGTTCGCGAACGTATTTCTGATCGACGACGGAAAGCACGTCAGCGACCAACCGTATGAGTTCGTAATCCTGTTCGTGGGCTCGGCCAACCGGGGCACTATAAGAAAATGCCAACCCCAGCGCGACCAACATGGGGATACTGATCAGCCAGGCCAAATTCCAGCGATTCATGTGCGGCCACCTCGGTGCGAATATCACGATTATACCGCACTCCAGCGTCCTCGCGAGACCCCGGCCCCGGTCAATTGACCGGCTTTAACACTTAGTCGCCCAAGGTAAACCCTGCGGTCTCGGTAAACCCTGGCGTTTCTAAGCTGGCGCGTCACAGTTTTCCCAACCCAACACCGCAAGGTTGACTGGATTGGAAACTCTTACCCGGCTTTACTCAATTACGTCACCGAAACAATCGTCTCCCACGGAGGAGGTTTCCCAATGTATAGCGTCGTGGTCGCGGCCGTGTTGTCCGCAGGTACTCCCGCCCCAGCCTTTGGTGGCTCAATCTTCGGGCACAAAAACCAAAACGAGTCCGTCGGGTGGTCCGGCGGGTGTGTCGGATACCAGTGTGCCGGCTGCCAAGGATGCGGCGGCTGTTATGGCGGGTGTAATGGTTGCTCCGGCTGCAATGGATGCAGCGGCGGTTGCAACGGCTTTCTGGGACTGGGCGTCACCTGCTTTTTCCAAAACGTGTTCAGCTTCGGCGGCGGTAACGGCTGTGGCGGATGCAATGGCTGCCAGGGGTGCTTCGGCAGTTGCATGGGCTGCCAGGGTTGCTACGGCGGCTCCATGGGTGGCTATGGTGCCATCAGCCACAGCTATGACATGCCGATGTCGTATGGCGCACCGATGATGGGCTCCGTCCCAATGATGGGTTCCGGGCCGATGTTTGGTTCCGCACCCATGATGGGTTCAGAACCCATGATGTCCGGCCCGATGGGTCCTGGCGCACCGATGACGACCGGCCCCAATTGGAACATGCCGCAAACATTGACGCCTCCGGGTGGAACACCCAACCCGATGCTCAACCCGAACATTCCATTTGGACCTCCGCCACAATCGTACGAAGCACAAACCCCGGTCGATCAAGCCACGGTGATCGTGACCTTGCCGGCCGACGCTCGACTCTATGTGGACGGCCAACTGATGACGCTCACCGGCACGGTGCGAACCTTCCGGGCCCCAGGGTTGCGACCCAATGCGAAGTACACCTACACCATTCGCATTGAGATGGATCGCGGCGGCAAGAAAGTGGAAGACTCGAAAACCGTGGAAATCCAACCCGGCCAAACGACTCAAGTGTTGTTCACCGAACCGACGACGCCGAATAGCGGCACCGCCCGGCTGGACATCAAAGTTCCTGAAGGCGCGACGTTGACGGTCGAAGGCCAAACGCTGAAGCCCGGCCAGCAGTCGATTCAGACTCCTGCCTTGGAAGCGGGCAAGGATTACATCTACACTTTGAAATTGGAAAACGATCGCAATGGCCGCAAGGAAACGCTTTCTCGGGACGTCAGTTTCCGGGCCGGCGAAGTCGTGGCGGTGAGTTTCGAAGCGATCGTGAAGAAATAAGCTGGGTCCCTAAATGGCGACCTCGGCCGATACAGCCGAGGTCGCGCTAGCAAAAACCCGATCAGTAGGTGTTGGACCGTCGAAGCCGCACGCTCCATCACCGCGAGTGTGATGCAAGCCACAGCCGCCGACTCACTTTTCGAACGATGCCCCAAAAACGACTTGCGCTGTAATCGTTGCAAAAAGCCAATCCCATTTCATCGAGCGTTTACCGATGTTCCATGCGAGCGCTGTTCCGCACCGCGGGCTTAAGCGGGGGAGCGGGGGAACTGCTACGAGGTTGCATACAAACTCGTTGCGTAAATTGTGGGGGGCCCAACTGGTGGTGTCCTAAGGTTGCGTGGCAGGTGGTTCTTTGGTTGCTTGGTATCGGGCCAACACGGGACCAGCGAGTAAGACACCAATTGTCATCAACAAGAGAGTTGCGAGAACATTAAATCCAACTTGCGCGATGGTAGCATGGTTAGTCAGTTTCCCTACCAGGAATATCCCTAATGCGACCGCGTCCGCCCCTAGTGCTTTCAACAAAACACGTTTCCAGTTAAACGGCAATCGGGCTGCGCTTTGAGGCATTGTGACAGTCCTAAAGAAAAAAGGCCGGGATAGGTCCCGGACTCCAAAATGAGGGCCAGTCCCTCAGGACGGGAATCCCTTTTTGAATTTCGAATGATGTGCAAAGGTGGGCCAACTTTAAAAGTGACCAACCGCGGTTGACGGCGGTTGGCGGCGATCCAAATATCATCGCCCCGTTGATCGCGGGGCGGAAGAACGGCGGCCCGGCCGAGACGAGGAATTTGCGCGACCACTCGAACCCGACGAGGATTCCGAACGCTGCGTTCCGGACTTGCCGCGTTTGGCGCCTTTGGCTTTTGGTTTTCCCATGGTTTGCTGAACCCCGGCGGACATCGTCCGTGCCGAAGACCCTGGCCCTTTGCTTTTCCGGGCTGTTTTGGAGTTCTTCCCCAGACCCAGAATGTTCTTCGTGGGTTCGACAACATATTCATCAGCCAGTTGAGCGGTCGCCCGTGCAGACTTAACGACTGCATTCTTCACGGCTTCAGCCGTCTTGGCCACGGTGCCCTTATCTTCAGATGCCGTCTTTCGCTTTGCCATTCTGTGTTCCTTTGTGTCAGACATCAGTCATTGTAATGAAAGTCATCACCTGGCACGCCGGAGTAGGGCAAATAGTGTTGGAGCAGCCCTTAGGTATTGTTCCGCACGGAGAGCGCACGATTGTAGCCAGGCGTTTCAACGCCTGGTGAAAGATTGCTCTTCGCGTCCGGAGGACGCACGAACCGATCAGGCCCGTCCATCCTCCGGAAGGTATGTGGGGTGAGGCCTCTCCCAGGCGTTAAACGCCTGGCTAAGACCGCGCGCCCTCCGAGCGAAAAAGAAATCCGAGGGCTCATCGGCCCAGACAGTTTGCGGCACTAGCCGATCATTAGCGCAAAAGCGATGGGGATCCGGTAACTGGAAATTGTGCACCTGAATTTCTGAACATGTAGTCCGCAACAAAATGAGCACACTGACTAACTGATACCATCGTCCCAATCAAACCAGTAAATGGTTTCGCAGTTTTACTCACCTTAAGCGATCAAAAATTCGGGGCTTAAAGTCGCCAATCATTTCCCAGGTTAACCAAATTCAATTGACATCCCATTTGGTGCAACTTACTATGGTCGTTCGTTGACCCCACTTTATTTTTTTGGAGTGTTAGCGATGCAGCGCCTAGTTCGCCTCGGCCTTTTTACGACAGCAGTGTGTTTTCTTTTTGCCAATGATGCGTCGGCCTGTGGTCGAAGAAACCGATGTGTCCAACCTTGCTCACCGTGTCCGCCGCAGCCATGTTGCGAAGTCGTGCAAAAGGGCTATGGATCTTGCCTCGTAAAATGCGACGGCCGTTGGATTAACGTTCCAGATGGCCAAACAATCATTTGCAATGGCAGACCATATACTTGTAACGCGGTTGATGACTGTTGCTATTGTCCACCGGTTCGCTGCCGCCGACGATGTCGGTAGACCTAGTTGGCCGGGGCGGTGGCGTCGCAAACGACTCTAAATCCGCCCGTATTTGTCCGTGCAGTTGAATCAACCTTAAATCGACATCCTGAGCCGCAAGATTCCGGTGGCCACATATAGCACCCGGCGCGCATAACCCGGTACGTGCCACCCTGTCGGCCTATTGGATCCACGAGTGAACCGACAGGGATGCCGGAAAAGCCATCCCAACACCATTGAAAAATGTTTCCATGCATATCAAACAAGCCATTTGCATTTGGCAAAAAACTGGCGCAGGAGGCGCTACGGTTTTGACGAAATGCCCCATAGTTTGCCAGGTACATTTGATTGTCGCCAAAGGAGAACTGTGTCGTCGTTCCCGCTCGGCACGCACATTCCCATTCGGCCTCGGTTGGTAACCGATATCCGCGCTTATTGATATGCCATTTCCAATCCTTGCCTTCGATCGTATCAGTCTTCGAACCGCTACTGTTAGTACGTCCTTCGTCATTGGGGTCTACTTGTTCGTAACACAACTCCAAACTCTCTTTCCAACTCAACCAATTGCAAAACAGTAAAGCGTCTCCCCAGTTTATCATGTGCCCGGGACAATCCGGCGAATTACTGTCCGATTTTGCATTTCCGACCCAGTCTTGCGGCTTCTTCGCTGCGGGATAATGTGGGTCCTCGATAAACTTCTGGAACAATTCGATTGTCACCGGCCGATCACAAATGAAATAGGGCCGCGTCAAAGTGACCTGGCGGCGCAGCGGATCTTTTTCTCCCATATAGAAAGAACCGGCGTCGATCCGAATCATGATCATTCGCTGATTGTTGACAAACCATCGCTTGTTCGGATCGGCCGGCGGTGACTTCTCGGACAGGATGAAGGGTAACGAAACCTTCCACTGTCGGAGGGTCCAGTCGGCGGCGCTATGCGTTCCCGAATCTCGGGCCTTTTCAAACTTAGACAACAATGCGTCTTTCAGATTTGTCTTCGTCGCATGATCGATTTCATTGGGGTCAATCAGACCCAACGCGGCACAGAGCGCCGAAACCAGCGCCGCATCGCTGCTGCGCTGCAATATGGCGGCGACTTCGTTTAAGTCACCGTGCCAGTTTTTCAAGGCATGGATAAAGGCGGTACGGCATTCCGGGTTCGGGCCCAGTGCGACCAGCGACTCGGCGGCACGTGTATCTCCCAACTGCATGGCAACAATGGCGTATCGAGCGCGAGCGGCATCGGGCTGTTGCTTGCTTTCCGATCTTATTAGCAATGGTTCGGCGACCAAATTGCTGACACTGGCCAACGACCTGACGATATTCTGACATTCCTCCGGACCAGCGCGTGGGATGGCCTCCAGGAAAAAGTCCCGCTCGACATCGCCAAATGCCGCCATGCCATATCCAGCCCGCAATTTCCGCGGCGAATCGAGAGTCGCTTCCGAAAATGCTGCCGCCAATAACGGCTTGGCGCCGGCGGCGAATGGCCGCAGCCGCTCAATTCGCATTTCCACGGAGTTAGCAGATGCGGACAGCAAATCATTAACAGCTTCGAGAGTCACATTGTTTCGATGTGCCAACTGCTGAATGAAGACAATCGTGGCAATTAACGCAAGAGCAAAGAAGCTGCCACCCCAGCGAAGACCATGATGCCAGCGGGCCGCTCTCATGAGTGACTGCTGTTCGCGAGTCCGCTTCTTTTTTGGCACGCCGAAATGAATCTGGAGGTATTCCGCGGATGATGGCAAGAATCCCGTTTCATGGCCTTGAGTCCAGTGCCTGGTGTGGTCCTCAAGGCATAGTTGTGCCCGGCCCTGCCATGTCTTGCGTCGTTCTTGTGTCAGCCACTGGCGCAGCGCGGGAACGAGGTAATCGTGTGTCAGTTGATAATAGGTGACTTTCGTATTAGGAGAATCGTCGCGCTCCGTGGGCGTGATAATGTGCAAATCGCGATCAAGCAACTCGATGAGGCGCAAGAATCTCGGTGAGTCGGGCGCCATGCCGGCTGCGGCTGCGAGTTCTTCAGTCGAGCGCATGCAACCTTTGATGTCCGTGGAACGATCGGGCAATAGCGCCTGCAGGAGTCCGCGCGCCGCCGTCGCCATCAGACGCAAGTCGGGCAATGCTGTTCGTGCCGCAAACGTTTCCTCGAGAAACCGAACGCCAACGCCTTCCGCCCCTCCGCACTCGGCTAATGTTGCTGCCGTCCAAGGTCGTTCTTTGATCATGTCGGCAAACAAGCTCAACTGTACGGGAATGACGTGACCATCGTGGGTCAAGTCCGTGACGGCTCGATTGAGAAAGTTCTGCTCATCCACCGACAACGCCTGCGGACTCGCAGGAAAACGGTTATAGGCTTCTCCAAACATGCGAAGCACGCGAGTCGAATGTTCGGGAGTGAATAGGTCGAGCGCTCGGGCATTCTTGCCGCGGTCAAGATTGATCTCTAACTGATCGAACAATCGCGAAATGCTCATCCAAAAGTCATCCCGCACCAAAAGAAGACATTGAATATGTCCGCCATCCGCTTGCCGCATGGCCCGAATCAGTTGCACATCCGCCGGTTCAATGCGCGTATGCAGCCATTGTTCAAACTGGTCAATGATGATTAGGGCCTTGGTTTCTTGCTTCAATGTCAGCTGCTGTCGCAGCGCGGCCACAATCTCCGGTAAACTCTCGGCCCCCGATGGTAATTCGGGAAATTGCTTTCGCAATCTTTGCCGGAGGCGTTCTTCGGTGTCTTGAGGCGTCGCCTCGACATAAACGGGCACAACATCGGTCGATAACCGGGGAAGCAGACCTGCTCGGATCAGCGACGACTTTCCGCAACCAGATGGGCCGTAGATCAGGCCGACGCTGAATGTGAGTTCGGCATCGTTCTCCTCGATCCGTGTTTTCCAATATTGGACAACCTCAGGCAACCCGTTTCGATCGCGCAGACCAGGAAGCAAATCGAGAAAAAAATCGGCGTCGTGCTCATCGAACGCGCGCAGCCCTTTGGGTACCAGCTTTGCCTTGGGGTGAATGGAGACCGTATTGGATGATGGCGAAGAAGTTGGCACTGCTGGTGCGTCGAGTGTTTCACCTGCTCTGCCCGGCGGACGGTCGGTGGACATATGCGACAGGGCCTCGCGCAGGTCATCCGCCAGGTCTTTGGCCGTGGTGTATCGATCGGCCGCAAGCTTCGACATTGCTTTCAAGCAGATCCGTTCGAATTCTTTTGGAATGCTGTCGTCCAATTGCCGCGGTGGCCGCGGGTCTTGCATGGTGATTTGCCACAATTGCTCGACGGTCTCTTGTCGATTCGCGCCGCGGAAGGGTGGTTGAGTCGTCAATAATTCATAAAAGACCACGCCGAGGCTATACACATCCGTGCGCGCATCGACACGATGCCCCTCGCCCCGCGCTTGCTCGGGGCTCATGTACTCGGGGGTGCCGATGAACGAAGGGCCTGCGCCAAATCCTTCTTCGTGCATGGCCAGGCCGAAGTCGGCAACAATGGGCTGGTCGGCTGAATCCAGCAAAATATTAGCGGGTTTGATATCTCGATGCACGAAGCCGCTTTTGTGAGCATAATGCAGTGCATCTGCGATGACAGCGATCCATTGGGCCGACTGGGTGTGCGAAGGCCGTTGTTTCTTCAACCTTTTGGCGAGATCGGTACCGCCGAAGTACTTGGAAACGACAAATGGCAGACCTTGGTCGCTGATCCCGACATCAAACACGGGTACGATGTGAGGATGATCCAATTTGGCCAACGTTCGCGCCTCGGCCAAATATGTTTCGTTTCCGACACGCTCGGTAACTGCTGAATTGCGAGCAACCTTGATGGCCACGAAACGTTTCAACTCGCTATCCCATGCCATATAGACACGACCAAACCCGCCTTCGCCGAGTCTGGATTTGATTTGGTATCGGCCAATGGTGGTCGGCCATTCGTCGTTATCGGCCGTTGATGAGTCCGATAGCGTCGGCGCGGCGGAAGTAGACGTCACTAACTCTGGAGGCAGATCCTGCTGCAGTCCTTTTAGAAAGTCGGGAAGAGACCCATTTCTGGAGCGGCAGTTTCCCCCACCAATTTTATACTCGCCGACAAGCGCATCCCACGATTCGCGACACGAAGCGCACGCGTCCAGGTGCGCGGCAATGCGTTGTTCCTGATCTTCCGAAACCTGCTCACTGAATAGAGCACGAAGTTTCTCAACTGACGGACAATCCTGCATAATAGCCCCGCTCAATCGGCGCTCGTTCCCTCGAGCTTTCCAATTTCCTCGCGAATTAACTTAGCGACGCGGCCTTTGTAAACGCGAACACGACCGTCCGTAATACCCAATTGCGCCGCGGCTTCAGCGGCTGATAGGCCCTCGACCCCAGTCAAACGAAAAGCTTCCCAAGTCGTTGGCTCGACGCGAACTTCCGCCCGGGCCATGGCTTCGTCCAAAAGTTCTCGATCAAATTCCGGTTGCAGTTCACGCATCAAGCTCTGGCGCGCTGCCACATTATCGATTAATTCTTGAGCGCGCTGGTTTTTTTTGAAGGAGTCCACCAGGGCGTTGTTGGTAATTGTCTTCAGCCAGGCATGAAAGCTCTTATGGGGATCATACTCGAAGTTACGCATTTGCACGGCAAGTTTGACGAGCAAGTCCTGAGTTAAATCCTGAGCGTCGGCATCTTGGAGCCCGCGATGACGGCACCAACGAAAAATGTGCCCGCCATAATGTTGAACGAATTCGTGCCAGGCCTCCTTGTCGGCAGTCGTAGCCATCAGCCGCCGCAACAGCGTGGCTCGCGTGCGGGATCGAGGCAAAGGCGACATCGGAGATCCCAGAATAAAGAAGGAAACTTTGACTGGATTGTACAAAACTTCAATTTGCATTTCTGCGCTGTTACGAATCGGCATCGAGAAACGTATTCATCTGCGACAGTGAAGAACTTGGGGTTCCTCAAACGCTGTCGCCGGAAGTTTACCTTTTCAAAAGGAGTCGCATGATGTTTGGAAGTTTCACCAAAATCCTGAGAGGCAAACGGGGTCGGCCTAGTTTTTGTCGAAAGCCAATGGGCCTCCAAAGGCTGGAAACTCGCAATGTTTTGAGCACGGCGGCCTTGGTTGACAGTGATTTGCTCATTATTGGCACCAGCGGAAGTGACGTCTTGCAAGTGCGGACCGTGGGTTATGGGATCGCCCAAAACGCTGCGACGGTCGAACGAGCCTCCAGCCCGATTCCAGCAGTTGCTTACCCTGCAGAGCCGGCCGCGTTCACGATCGTCGAAGCGAATGGCCGGGAAATAGGCCGATTCCCAGCCGGTGCATTCAAGCGGATCCAAGCTTATAGTGGCGACGGGAGTGACAAAATCACCGTTGATACTTCTTTGGATGTCATCACGATGCTCGATGGCGGTAACGGGGATGATCGATTGTCAGCCCATGGTGGGCCAGCAATCATGCTCGGGGGTCATGGAAGCGACGGATTGCACGGCGGTGACGGGCGTGACATCCTCTGTGGAGGCGATGGCAGCGACACGCTATCTGGCAACGGCGGCGACGACTTGCTTTTTGCCGGCAATATTGATGACACCAAACCAGTCGATAGGTGGTTCGATCTTCAGTCCATTTGGAGCCAGAACGCTCCCTACAGGACACGGGTAAAAGCGATAGTCCACGAATTGGGAACTGTTCCCGTCAACTATTCAGAAACAGCCAAGCCCGGTCGGAACTTCGACGTCTTGTATGGCGGGCCGGGATTGGATTGTTACTTTCCGGAGATGTTCTCCCGAATCGTCAAACTAGATTCTGCGGAACAGGTTTTTTGAACTTCGGATAAAACGGGGACTCCTGCGAAGGTGTCCCCGAGGTTCTCAACCAAATCAGATGACCGGACTCTATTTAACAAGGCAGGTTATCATGCGAAACCACCTGGCTATTCAACTTTGCAACGGACCAATGAAGGATCTGGTGCGCATTCACACAGAGCGGTCCGACTCGGATCGACCTGATGTCCGCTATATTCGACGAAAAACTGCGGATTCGCGTATTATCCTTCCCTTCCGCAATCCTGATATGCCGAGTCCCGATGAGATCGTCTTGGCCATCGGCAAAGTCTACTTACGAATCCATGCTGATGAAGAACAAGTTCGAATTGCATTCTGTGAGGCGCCACTTCCGCCTCAGGCTGCTTAACGCGGTCCAACAAAAACAGCAGTTAAGGGAGAATGCCATGATACGCCTTGGTAAACGAGTAGTAGTGGTGGGGGCCGGCGCAGCCGGCTTATCTACGGCGATCGGCTTAGCCGAAGCGGGTTACAATGTCGCGGTCTTGGAGCGCGATAGCGCTACAGATTTCAAGGCGCGGTTAAAGCGGTTAAACTCGATAGCCTTGGAAGAGACAACAAGCAGTGTCCTCAACGTGCCCCCCACGAAGCGAGCGACGATTGGCGAATCCGAGAGATTCCGCCAACAACTCCGACGGTGTCTATTTGACGTTTACTCGTACTACTTTTTGCCAGAGGTTGCGCTCAACGAGAACTCTGCGGAATTTCTTTCCAGCGGGGGACGGAAGCGGAGAGCTTTTGAGTTCCGGTGCCCGGTCTCCAGAGTTTTCGAACGGGCTCATAAGTTGCGAACGATTCGGCGACGTGACACGTTGATTGATCCATCAAGAATGATACGGCTCCTCCATCATCAACTCCGCCAAGCCGGCGGTCGCACCGTATTTGGCGCCGAGGCCGTCGAATGTCGGCGAAATGGAGAGCGAATTGTCCGAGTCCTCGCACAGACTAGACTAGGCATGCAGTGGTTTCCCTGTGATGTCGTGATCAATGCGGCTGGCTCCCGCATTCGAAAGCTCGCCGACAAATTCGACAGTCAGCCTGCGCTATATCGATCGACTGAAACCAGCGCCACCGCCGTCCTGCGTTTTCCCTGGTCATTTTCAACCGACCCAACACTGATGCAATTTTTCGGCGACTCTGAATCGTCACTTTTAAATAATCTGCGCATTATTCCCCTGGGGCGGACGCGTGACGCTTCGGCTTCCACGTCCAACCGGATTTCGGTGCACGATCCTGATCAGATTCCCAATGATCTGCGGGCTGAGCATCGCACGCTACTTCGTCTCATGGCGATTGGATTCGAGATGCTTGATCTTCCGGACCCGCAGGAAATCAGCTGGAAGGTCACGGCAACTCCAACAGAATCTGGAACATCAGCGAGCCTTTTCAAGAGGGCCGACAATGAAATCGTTTGTATGCCTGGCGGGCTTCCCAGCGTATTAAAACTTCGCGATGCAGTGCGCAATGCGGTCGATGAATATTTTGCAGTCACTGCACGCCGTATGGCTGCCTAGTTTGCCCCAGGTTCAAAACAAAGAGAGGGCGTGACTGAACCAGCATCTTTTAACGAAAGACGCGGTAATCAGTGAGCTGAATCGAGGCGCGCGTTCGCAAAATAGCAGAGTCCGACAAAGCCACTCGACGTTTCGTTCCGGGCAACGTGTAATACCAGCAGGCGGTCTGCCGCCAATGCCAGGCCAAGCCGTGGGCTTGGCGACGCGACTTCGGTCGGCCGATCCGGCTGTTGAGTTTTGGGGATGGTCTTCGATTGTACTGAGGTCACCGCTGTGTTTTCTAATTCCCCGCCGACGTATCTACACACATTAACTACACAGGTGGTTTTGGCCCTCTTGGCGTTAGGCCTCAACGGGCCGTATTCGACTGCACAAAACGCGAATTCCGCAAGTCGGCCCAACATCGTTTTTATCTTCTCCGACGATCATGCATATCAAGCGATTTCCTGTTATGGCGATGCGCGGAAGCTTATGGAAACGCCCCATATTGATCGTATCGCCAAAGAGGGGGTACGATTTGATCGATGTCTGGTGACGAATTCCATTTGCGGGCCAAGCCGGGCCACGGTGTTGACAGGCAAATACTCACACAGCAATGGGTTTTACAACAATACGAACAATCGATTTGATGGTTCGCAAACGACCTTCCCCAAGTTATTGCAAAAGGCCGGCTATCAAACCGCGGTCATCGGCAAATGGCATTTGGTGAGTGAGCCGACGGGCTTTGATTACTGGAACATACTGCCGGGGCAGGGCATCTACTACAACCCGCCGATGATCAAAAACGGCGAGCGGATTAAGCAACAGGGCTACACGACCGATTTGATTACCGACTTTTCCATCGATTGGCTGGAGAAACGCAATAAGGAGAAGCCGTTTCTACTCATGATGCAACACAAGGCGCCGCACCGCGAATGGTTGCCGGCCCTTCGGCATTTGGGCCACGACAAAGATCGGCAATATCCCGAACCTAGCACGCTGTTCGATGACTATGCCGGCCGTGGCAAAGCCGAGCGCGAACAGGACATGACGATCGAAAAGACAATGACTGCCCGCGATCTCAAGTTCACCAACCCGGCGGGGATGACGACCGAACAGCGGGCCAAGTGGGACGAGTATTATCAGCCCCGCAACGACAAGTTCAAGCAAGCCAACCTTGAAGGTAAGGATCTCATCCGCTGGAAATACAATCGCTACCTCCATGATTATCTGGGCTGCATCAAAGCAGTGGATGAAAGCGTTGGGCGAATGTTGAAATATCTCGACGATCACCAGCTAGTGGACAACACTATTGTCGTTTACGCCTCCGATCAGGGCTTTTATCTTGGCGAGCATGGCTGGTTCGATAAGCGATGGATCTTTGAGGAATCGCTGCGGACGCCCTGTGTCATCCGTTGGCCGGGGACGATCAAGCCGGGAAGTGTAAATACCGACCTGGTGAGCAATCTGGACTTCGCACCGACGTTTTTGCAAGCCTCGAGTCAGGCTATCCCTGGCGATGTGCAGGGTCGCAGCCTGATGCCGATTCTCAAAGGGCAGACGCCGGCCGACTGGCGAAAGAGCTTTTATTACCACTATTACGAATTCCCCGGATCGCACTCAGTCCGTCGGCACTATGGCGTCGTGACCGATCGATATAAACTGGTCTACTTCTACGAGCCGGGCGTTGATTACTGGGAGATGTTTGACCTGAAGACTGATCCGAAAGAAATGAAGAGCGTCTATGGAGTCAAAGAATACGAAGCGATTCAAAAAGAAATGCTGGCTGAATTGCAACGATTGAGGAAGGATCTGAAAGTGCCGGATCCGGATCCGAAGGAGGCGGAGATCAGGCTAACTGGGGCGAGCAAGTAATCGTCGATGCCCGACAATGCCGGAGGCAAATCAGATGAGAAAAGCTATGACAATATTGGCCGTTTTGCTTTTCATCAACCCTGCGCCGATGGCGGCTCAAAAGTCGTCGCAGGAAAGCCCATCGTCGGGTACAAACGCAACAACAAGTGACGAGATCGGAGCCGGAATCGGCATTGACCTGGCTCGAAAAACTCTGCAACATCATGGTTATAACGAAACCTACCTCCTTTCGCTCAGTCCTGGCAAAGAAAACATCGATTTCGAAACTCGGCGAATCGACGATAACATCGTATTGACACTCACTTTTGACAAAGGCTCCAAAAAGGTTGTCCGACTAAGTTTGCACGTCATACCGAACCCACCAACTTCGAAGAGCCAACAAGTCGCCCGCGATATCATGTCGATTGGTTTCGAAAAGGACGGTGTTTATTCCGTTAGGCTGAAACGTGAAGCACGGACTTCAAAGGCGACCAAATGAATATTTTCACGAGTCCAGAATTGTGCTTCATTCGATCCCTAGATGATTTCGACTGACTTGTAGATGCCGGGCTGACCATCCGATCGCAATTTAGATTTCAAATCGGCCAAGGTCTAGAACCGGACGACGAGCCCATTTTGGTAATCACTCTACAATCTCGACATCGCGAATAAAGACCAGGGGCTTGGTGTAATGGACCGCAAACTCCACTAATACGCTTTCGATTTGAATATGCCGGGTTTGCAGTTGTAAACCAGGAAATTCTTGAAGCGGTTCACCTAAGCTTCGAGCATACACGCGCAGCAGATCATAGATAGATCGCACTACGTGTCGAAACCTCGTCCCATAGCCCTCCACTTTTGCCTTGAACATCAATCGTCGAAGTTTTTCTTTGACGTGATCAGAAGCCGAGATGCTAAAGTGATATTGCCCGTTGGACGCGCTCATCCGGCCCCTCGATCACTTTGGGTTGTCGGAACGATCAATCTCATCGAGTTCGGCTAAGATTTCCTCAAATGGAATCCACTTTTCTTTACTTGGATCGAAGTCTTTCCAATTGTCTTCTCGAAACAGAGTTTTGGCCTTTTCGTACTTTTTTCGCTGTTGTTCAGAAAAGGAAGGTTCTTGATCAATGTTGGACGCGTCGTCAGCCATGATTTTCTCCCACTCACCAAGCCATTTTATACGACACATCAAAATGGCACTACCGCTGAAAGATCGGCAGATACCCGGCCGGGACGCTCAGTGCGATCACACCGATGGATGTTGCGTAAACTGGTCCGACGCCTTCGCGGTCAAAGAGGCCGGACCGGGCCCAACTCCCGTCGGGGGATTGCAGTCGCAGCAGGGTTTCTTTAAGGCGGGCGTACCAGGCCTCCCATTCTTTGCCGCCGACTTGGTGCATGGCATGCGCCGCATAGTAATGGCCATACCAGAAGTGTTCGCGGGTGTCGAAGTTGGCCTTCATGTATTCAATGCTTTTTGGAATCGTTTCGGCATCGTGGGCCCCGCACAATTGCAGGCAACAGACCCCGGCGGCAGTGCGGGCAAATCCGGGTCGGAAGCGCGTCTGAGTCTGATAACCGAATCCGCCGGTGCGTTCGTCGTAGCAACTGTGGATATAACGGATGGCATTTTGCATGGTCTTATCGGGGACATGCATGCCGCCGTTCTTGGCTGCACGCAGGGCCATCACTTGCATAATGGTGACCGAAACATCGGCAGTGGTCGGTGTGGGATCATAACGCCAACCGCCTTCGCGGTTTTGCGATCGAACGATGACATCGATGGCCTTGGCGAGGACCGGCCGGACTTCATCGTCACCGGTCATGCCCCAGAGTTCACCGAGGGCCAGTGTCGCCATCGCATGGCAATACATGTTGCCACCGCGTGAACCGACGAGATAACCATCGCTGTTGGCCGACGCGATGATATAGCGAGCGCCCTTGGCGACTTCGGGGCCATACAAACCCTGGCCAGGCAAATGCCCCTGGCTCATGAATGCCATCATCGCAAACGCGGTGATCGCCGTGTTATGCGGATAACGAGATTCGCTCCACGAACCGTCGGCATTTTGCCGGGTCGCGATCCATGCCAGGGCCTGGGCCGTCGCTTTGCGAGTAGTTTCATCAATCTTGGCGGTCGAGCCGGTGCGTTTGGAAGTGACAGGTGTTTGAGAGCGGACAGCCGATAGCGGATAGCTAGCAGCAATAATAACTGCCAATGCAATTACAACGAGTCGAAGTTCTGGAGATTTCATTTCAATGCCGCCAACATTGGTAATTGCTGCCCGCTATCAGCTAACCGCTACCCGCTTTCCTCACGGTCTTCCCGGCTCTCCCGCTGGCTTTACGGCCGGTTTGCTCTTGGCGACGTTGACGTAATACTGCTGAATCAGGGTGGCATAGTCTGGCGGGAGTTTGTCGGCCATGGCCTGTCTTATCAATTCGCGTTGCCGGGGCGGCAAGTGCAGGAATGATCCGTCGCCTTCGGTGTCGGACAATTGCGCTTTCGGATTCTTCACTTTGCCGTCGGCGACTCGGTCGCCATTGGGGTTGTCGCGCTCCTGGTTAGTCGTGTTTTGATTATTCGTTTGCTGTTCGCCAGACTCGGGCGTGGGTTGTTCGCCTTGGCCGGGCTTTGGTGGTTGGTTCGGCGGATTCATCGCCGCGGTTTGTTGCAATGCTTGTAGAGCCTGTTCCAACTGATCCTGCGCGTTGTTTTGCGACTTGTTGGCTTGTTGCGGCTGGCCTTCTTTCAATTGTTGCTCGGCATTCTGCAATTGCTCGGCCGCTTTTTCGAGTTGTTTCTGCAGAGCCTCTGGCGATTGCGCCATGGCTTGCTGCAATGCCTCGCGGGCCATCTGAGTCGCTTCTTGCGACTTGACCAACTCCTTGGTCGCTTCCATGACTGACTTCTGTTCGTTGGTCAGTTGCGCCTGCGTCGGATCGTTGGATTCCTTTTGAGATTTCTGCATCTGCTTCAACGTTTGCTGTTGCTGTTCCAGGGCCTCGGCCAGGTCGCCCTTTTGCAACTTCTCGGCAGCATTCTTCGCTTGTTCCGAAGCTTTCTCCATCTTCATTTCTTGAGCTTGCTCGGCGACTCGACCCTGGCGATCAGCGAGGTCTTTCATGGCGGGGTTCTTCATCGCTTGCTCGGAAGCGCGTTGAGCGTCTTGATTGGCTTCCATGGCTTTGGCGACTTCGCGAGCCGCCATCAGTGCATCGATCTGTTCGGGCTTCAAGCGGGCCTGGTCGGCCAGTTCTTTCAGCAACTTGTCCGCCAACTCTTGATTGACTAACTCAGCAGCCTTCTCCAAATCTTGAGCCGCCTGGTCAGCTTTCTTCATGGCGTCTTCGGGTTTTTGCTTTTGCAAGTCCGCCTTGGCTTGATCCATCTTTTGAGCCGCCTCTTCGGTCATCTTGGCGGCTTCGGGCACTGGTTGATTCAGTTCCTTGGCCAGGTCGCGTGTCGGGGGCGTCAGCTTGTCTTGTTGTTGAGCCAGTGCGTCGGTGCTGGGTTTCGACGCGTCTGGTTTCTTTTCATTGTTCTTGACAACATCCGGTTTTGATTGTTCATTGTTTTTCGGTGTGGCGGGCTGACCGTCCGGCTTGGCCTGTTCCGTATTATTCGAATTGGGTTCGCCATCTTGTTTCTGATTTTCGTTCCTCTTGGCCGTTTGCGGTTGCGATTCGGGCTTTTCAATCCCCGCGGCCTTCTCGGCGTCTTTGGCAATCTGCTGTTCGGCTTTGACAAGTTCATCGAGTCGCTTCTTGGCATCTTCCAATGCGGCTGTTTCATCGCGACGCTTGGCAATCTCTTTCGCCTTTTCGGTCAGTTCCTTCTTCGCCTCTTCCAGTTTGGCGATCGCCTCGTCTTGCTTTTCGCTGGCCGGCTTGGGTTGTTGCTGATCCAGTTTCTTGGCGGCATTGTCCATCGCTTGAGCCGATTCTTTGAGCAGTTCTTTCGTCTTCGGCGAAGTCGGCAACGGCATCTGGGCGACTTGCTCGGCTTCTTGTGCCAATTTTTGTTGCTGTTGGGTTTGCTGTTTTGCAGATCGGGGATCATTTTCTTCATTCGCGCGATCGGTCTCTTGCTTCAGTTTCTTTTGTTCACGCAGCAATTGGTCAATGCGCTCGGCGGCAACCTGCGTGGCCGTCAATGCGTCGGTGCGTTCTTTCTCCGTTTGTGCGATCGCTGCTTCGATCCCCGTGATGGCTTGATTCAATTGCATTTCCGCCCAGGCCTGGAAAAGTCGGGCGTACAGCGGAGCGGTTTGCCGCAATGACTGCCCGGCCCTGACGAGCGACGTCACGGCCCGTTGCAGATCAGATGCGGGTACCGGGGCGAACGCAACGATGGCGAATTCAATGGCTCGGACGTCATGTGCAATCCGGCCTTGGGTGTCGGCCAAGATTCGCGAGCGGCCAGCAATGGGGTCTTCAGGGGGTTGGTTCTTATTGATGCGATTGCCAATAATGAATCCGCGTTGCGGCGGCTGATCGTTGGGCAACTCCGGCGGGTCACTGAAGAACTCGACTCCCGCCTTGGCTTCTTGCTGCAATTGTCCTTTCAATGCAATCAACTTGTGGCGGGATTCCTTGAGTACCATCAACTTGTCACGCGGACTTTTCAACGTCTGGGCCGCTTCCTGCAACTGCCCGGCCACGTTCCAAACGCCATCCACGGCGGAGGTCCAGTCGCGGTGACGATTGTCGGGTGTGCCTTCGGGTCGAATCCGATTGGTGACTTCACGAACAAACCCCAACATGTCTTTGGAAACAAACACATTCAACGCATTGTTCATTCGTTGATTCTGGTCCGCGCGCAGTTGCGGCTTCAACGCTTCGAATTGACGAAGGATGGCAGCCAGGTCTTTGAAATAATCACCTTGCTCCTCGGACTCGCGGCGAGCCCGTGTGGTCGGAAAGTCGCCGCGCAACGCCCGGCGGCGGCGGATAGGATCGGTGCTCGTTGCATCGATCGAATCTTGCAAAATGTCAGCAACTCGGAATGACAATTCCACTTCATCGCGGGCCAGTCGTTCCAATCGCGCGATCGCGGTATCCAGGTCGCGGATCACATCGTAGTGACCGAGCAGGTTTTTTAGTTTGTTGAGCGCTTCGCGGTGGCCGGTATAAGCGGCGTCGACTTGCTTTTGTTGCGACTCGGCATCGGCCGACTTCATGGCAGAATCGAGTTGGGTGAGCACATCGGTCATCTGGCCTTTGGACAAACCACGCAAAGTCGTGGCGGCTTCTTCAAGCAACTTGGCCTCGGCCGCCTGATCGAGTTTGTAATGGTTCATCACCCGCAACATGGTGCCGACGCGCCGGGCCAGCTGCTCGGTGTCTTGCTTGACGTCGGCCTGACGTTCACGAATGTTGGTGATGTCTTGCTTGGCTGCCAACGTAAACGAACTTGATGCGAGAACGAGAATCAGACTTAAAATTTCTAACCGCAGAGAACGCGGAGAACGCAGAGTAGAAAAGAGGTTTCTGGTATTCCTCTGCGTTCTCGGCGTTCTCTGCGGTTCAAGATTCAACATCATATTCTGAGGCATGACATACTCCCCGGGTTACGGGTTGGGCGATTTAGGATCGAACACACCGCGTTGGCGGTCGGTCAGTCGGCGGATGCGATCTTCTTGTCGCAGGGTCGCATCAATCCAGCCGATCAGATCGGTGACCGTGACGACTCGCTTTGCTCTAGTTTCCGACCGGCCGGCGATCGGTTCGGCTGGGTTTCGATTCGAGGCCTCGATAAAGTACTCGATCGTGTCGTTGACCTTCAAACCGGGCAGGGCACGGGTCTGGAAATCAAATCGGCCCCCACCATCCAGACGGCCGGGTCGATCGGCGGGGTTGGGCGACGGCACCGCATGATACTGAATCTGGTCGCCCAATTGGCTATTCACAAAGCAACCCCGGCGGATATCGAATGCCCCCGTGGTTTCAGTTTCCAGCACCTCTTGCAGTGCCAGCCGCCGCCATTCCCCCTCATTAATCCGATAGACCAGGACAGCCCGGCCCAAACCATAGGGGTGAGTCGCAGTATACCCGATCCGAATCGCGCCTCCCAGGGGGACCGGCACGCCTTCGACCTCGAAGTCTTCGCCGGAACCGCTGAACCCTTCCGGTCGAAACTGCTCGGCCAGCAGCGTCACCACCGGTGGTTCTTCCGGCACCAACCGAACATCACGGCGGGGCGGATCAATGTTTCGGAATTCATATTCATCCCACACATTGATCCGGTAGCCGGTCTCATCGGCCTTCAACTCGAATTTCGCTTCAGGGGCCTGCGGGTTGGCTAATGCCATCGGCAAGGACCGCGTGATCATCAATCGTTTGTCGGCATCGGCTCCGAAAAGCTCCAGAGTGGCCCGGGTGACCGGCTTCTGCGTTTTGGCAATAACATGCAACCCACATCCTTCGATGCCCACGGCTTCCCCCCGTGGCACTGGTTGTTCATACCTCGTGCCGTTGGGCCGAGTTCCAAGATAGGCCGGCAGGACCAACATGGCGTTGAGATCGGTCACTGAAGGACGGGCCACGAGTTTCACCGCGGCCGGCTCTTTGAGTCGACCGTCGCCGATCCACGCCTCAAATGTGAAGTCCCCCGATGGTGGCGGAATCGTTAACTTCAATACTCCATCGACCGGTTCGTTTTCGATTGGGAGGCGATCTGAAATGCGGTCCATTGTTTGAACACGCAATTCACCGCTGAAAGGGCCGGTCCCTGACACGGCCAGTTGAATGGTGACCGGCTCAGCGGCCGGCTGCACCGAAGCTGTCTGATTGACGATAGTTGTTGCTCGAGGAATATCTTTGGATCGCAACAATTGACGCTGAAATAAAACGGCGAGCGTTTGGGGTGCGAGAATTAACACAATGAGCAAAACTGCGAACAGGCCTCCGAGCAAACTCCCGGCCCACTTTAACCGTCGATGATCGGCCAGTCGCGGGAAGTCGATCCGGCTTGCTGCATGAGCAGCTTGACCAGTCACTATTTCGATCAACTCGGCGGACATCCATTGTTTGTTGGCCTGGGGCTTATGGAACTGCACGGCCGAGATGAGCCGATGAGCCAGGCCGGGATGACGTTCTTCGACAAACAAGGCCAAGTCGTCATCACTGCGGCGATAAAAAAGAGGCGGGATTATCCAAATAATGACGGACGAGACAGCAACGACTAATTGAAATGCCACGAGTAGAATTCGAACTGCGATTGGCGTGTCGTGGCGGCGGTCCACCCACCAGTCAACCAAACAACACAACAAGAACGCTAACGTAACGGCAGCGAGTGTCCGAGCGACCCCCCATGCCAACGCCAATAGCCGTTCACGACGGCGAAGGTGGTGCAGGGGGCGGGTGAGATGGGAGATTGTCGCCATGAAACAATCAACTCACAGGTGTCAAGGCCGGGAAATAATCGGTAATCGATTGATCAGTAACATGCCACTTGTTGCGGAGGTTGGAAATCAATCGATTGTCTTTGGAAAGAATATCGAATTCCATCCCGTCGATGGCAACAATAGCCAGCTGAGCCCGGCTAGTTGGAAGCCTTAACCAAAATCGCTCGTCATAACCGATCGAGCTACGATCAATCGAATTTGGAAATCCAAGTAATTCACCTTCGATTGTTTGCGTGATACCGGCTGTTTCCTCGAATAGCTGTTCCGTTGATAACCACAAGCCATCATCTCCAGCCAGTTCAACGCGGCCGCAAAGACTTTCCGCGTTTGGTCCCAGTGCATCCAGCCGATGAAGCAACCAGTTGAATTGATTCACGCCACTGCCCAGCGTCGAAACAATGGAGTTCAAGTCAGGGAGAGGCTGACCAGACTGATCCGTGGCGATCGAGACAATGGTTATTGGATTTTGATTTGTCATCGTCCTTCTCATGGAAACGGCTTCGCGGTCCTTTCGCGACGAAAACCGGCGGGCAGATTGTTGGAGCTCACGGGTTGCCATGCATGTTGATGTGGCGGTCCCGGATGACCCGGTCTCATTCTACCATCTGGAAAGGTCGGATTGGTGAAATCGATATCGCGCAGGGGCAAATTGTTCGCGCCGTACTCGCGGGCCTGATAAATCCGACTGTTAAACCAATCCCAACGTAAAATCGAATGTGGTCTGCCCTTTGCGGCCGGATCAAACGATGATTCTGGGGCTCCTATCCGAGCGGGTTGCTGGCCATGAAACACTATCGTGCCGTCAGCATAAATGGAATGTGCGGGCATTTGATTGATGTACTAACGAGCAATTGCTGTTTCTATTTCAAACTACCCTCCCATACCTCTCCTTCGCCACCTGCCGCACCGCTTTTGCAAATTGCTCATGATCATTCAAGACCTGAGCAAAGTGAGTTCGATCAATGGTGAATAAGTCGCAGGCGGTTTTGGCTCTGACGGTCGCGGTTCGTTTTTCAGACAGCAGCAATGCAATCTCGCCAAAACAGTCGCCTTCCTTCATCTCGCGCAGCACCTCACCACGGGAATTAACGGCCTCCAGTTCGCCCCGACAGATGATAAACATCTCCTGGCCGGGCTCACCTTCACGAACGATGGTGTCCCCGGCCGCTGCCGCGCGGGGACGCATGGCCATACTAACTTGATTGAGCAACAAGGGATCGCCACCGTGAAATAGTGGGACGCGATCCAAAATCTCTCGATTGACCACTTCGAACCAACGGCGACCCTCGTTCGCCAACAGGTCATAGGCGGCCTTTGGCCCCCAGGTGCCCGCGGGGTAGTTTGGAAAATCGATCGGCGTTGTTGCGGCCCAGGCATCCAAAATTGGTTGGGCGATCGCCCATGCCGATTCCACCAGATCACTACGAGAGAACAACGTTTGATCGCCACACATGCAATTGAAAAGCATGATTTCGTAGCCGGTGCCCCGCGAGGCTCGAAATGATTCTCCATAACCAAACCGCATGTTCACTGGTTGCAACTGCATCAAGGGCCCAGGCGTTTTCGCCTGTAGGAGCGTCTCAATCGCTTGATCAGGCTGGATGTGAAAGATCAAACGATTGGCGGGAGGATTCTTGCCAAACAGATTAGCGGTGGGTCGTTTGAATTGCACGACAATCTCGGTGCCGCGTTTCCAAAGCGCTTTGCCGGAACGCAAATAAACTGGGACCCCTTGCCAGCGTTCGTTGTCAATAAACAGTCGTAGTGCGGCGAATGTCTCGGTCGTGGAGCAGCGATCGACGCCGAGTTCTTCCCGGTAGGCCGGACTGTCTTTGCCATCGGTTTTTCGTCCAGGCCCATATTGACCACGAATAGAGTTTTTCATTGCCTCGTCGGCATTGAAACGCCGGACGGCATTGAGAAGATCAGCTTTGGCATCACGGACATCATCGGCCGCGAAGCTCTTGGGGGCTTCCATGCAAAGATAGGCCAACATCTGAAACATGTGATTCTGAATCATGTCGCGGAGCACGCCGGCTTTGTCGTAATACCCGCCCCGTCCCTCAACGCTGACCGATTCGGCCACGCTGAATTGAATGTGATCGATATGTCGATGATTCCACAAAGGCTCGTAAATCTCGTTAGCGAAGCGAAACGCCAAGATGTTTTGGACGGTCTCTTTGCCCAGATAGTGATCGATGCGATAGACCTGGCTTTCTTCCCAGTGTTGGAGAATCTCTTGATTGAGCGCGCGCGCCGAACCCAGATCGTGGCCGAAGGGTTTTTCGACAATGATGCGTTTCCACCCGCCTAAGGTTGCAAAGCCGGCTTGTTGGAGCTGGTTGGAAACCAGTCCGAACACAGTCGGCGGTGTCGCCATATAAAACAGCACATTTCCGCCGGTCCGAAATTCCAAATCGAGTTTCTCAACCGCTTTCGCTAATTGCTGAAACGCGGCTGCATCGTCGAATCGGCCGGAGGTGTAATGCAATCGTTCGCGAAATCGAGTCCACGCTGCCGAGTCGAATTCATTGCGAGTGTTGAACTTCTCAATGGATTCGGTCATGCGCTCGCGGAATTGCTCAATCGTGAGATCATCCATCGCCATGCCGACTATGGCGAAACGGTCTGGCAACAATCCATCGCAAGCCAGGTTGAAAAGGGCGGGCATCAGCAATCGTTTTGTCAGATCGCCGGATGCGCCGAAAATGACCAGGATACAGGGATCGGCAATGTGGGCTACGCTGGCTGCCGGTGATGGACTTGGCAGATCGGGCATGTGCCAAACTCCCGATGGGCAGCCTTTGCAGAAACTAGCGTTTCATCTCTACCTTGTGAACGTTTTCGCCCGACTTCACCGAGTAGCGAAGATCGGAGGTGGACATGTCGATGTACTTCGTCGGGAACGGTGGAGGAGGCGGTTGAATGACGGCCGTGTCTTTTTGTTCCTTGATTCGCATATGTTTATTTGGATCTTCAACCGCCGGCGGATTAATAACGATGATCGCATCGCCCAAGGGGATGTCGTCTACTCTATAACTGCCGTCCGGTTGAATGTCACCTTGCCGCGGAATGCCATCGAGCGGGACGAAACAAATAGTGCCCGCTTTGACAGGCCCGCCTTCAAAGGTGACGGTGCCGGTCACCGTGGCCGTCGATGGTCCGGAACCACATCCCATGCACGCAAAAATGACTAAGCAGAGGCACCATCTTCGAGTGAATTCTAACATGCCACCACCATGAATTATCTGTCCGGCATTCAGCCATGCGCCAAATGCCGGCGTGAGTTCACTGATAAAACTAGAACTTATCATCCGGCAACGCTTCGGAGCCGTCGCGAGTGGTTAAAGCCTCGAGAAAGCTCGTCGGAGGAGTATAGCCGGGGATCAAACGATTAATGGAGTATCCATAAAACCGCACTGAACCGTCGTTGAAAAGGAAGTTCGCCCCGCCAAAGTGAAAACTGCTGACGGAATTGAATGGGCAGTTGTTGACCATGCTTGCGGGGCTGAGAACGGCAGGAGTGGTACAAGAGCCGGGAATACCGCCACCTGGCGTACTGTAATGCAGCGAAGTCGCCCGCACCGGTGTTCGCGTGTCTGGGTTGGTCGGGTAATCCCACCATCCCCAGAATTTGTCGACACTTGGCGGACGTTCACCGATACACGTGGTGTTGCTTTCGCCATCTCTGATATCGTCGTGTGTGACTTTTTTACCATCGGCATACCGATAAGGCGTCGTCGAGGTGTTGATCGCTTTGGTAATGATCGTGCCTTTGTTGTCGCCGTAGGTGTTTTTGTCGAGCGGAACGTACCAATAGAGTCCCCAGCCACCTGTACTGCTACCGAAACTGGTCCCCCAGGTGATGTCCTCACCGCGCGGGTCGGCTGTGCAAGTCCCCATATCGAAGTTTCGTGACTTCGGTTGTTTCATGAGCACCTCGAAATAGGGGAACAAGGCCCGCATGAAAGGAATGCCGTTAACAGAAGCCTCGGTGGGAATATTCACACCACCAGGCCCCGAGTAGATCAACCCATAGGGGAAGCGATTGTTGTCGTTGTGAAAATTATGCATGGCAATGCCAAGCTGTTTCATGTTGTTGGCACACCGAATTCGGTAGCCCGCCTCGCGAACTTTTTGAACAGCAGGCAAGAGCAAGCCAATCAGGATTGCAATGATTGCGATCACGACCAAGAGTTCAATTAACGTGAAGCCGCTCCGCTTGAACCGTGTCATAGCGTCTCCAAATGTGTGCGAAAGATAAATAAAAAAGCTGAACGGGATTGTTTTACAAACTGCCCGTGCAGACAATCATAGCCATTACAAAGAATTCCTACAACCTAATATTTTAGGAATCTGTAACTTCGCCCTCGGCGAAGGGGATAGGCTCGTCTTCGGCCAGGGTTTGCTCAATGGGCTGCGCGGGAAGGTTGTCCGCCAAAAGCAAAATCGACTTCGCATGACGCCGATCGCTGGACCACAGTAAGTCAATCCCTTCGCGCGTCAATTGGTTTTGTCGAAGATCAATATAGGTCAATTGGGGAAAAAGCTCTGAACTTGCCAGCGCGGCAGCACCGCGATCAGTTATGCCATTGGCAGCAAGACTGAGTTGCACCAGCCGATTCCAGCCGTCGGATTGGGCCAGTCGAATGATTCCCTCGTCACCAACGAAGTTGCTATCGAGTTTCAATGCGCTTAACCCCTTGCGCTTGGGTGAACGTGCCAATTCTGAAATGAATCCAAGACCCAGGTCACAGTTTCCCAGGTTCAATTCGCCATGGCAGGCGACTTGCGCCAATAGATGATTGACGATAAGCGATGACTGTTGGTCTCCCAAGGGATTGCCGGCGATCGTCAAACGGGCCAGTTTCGGTCCACAAGCGTCGCGGAGGGTTTCCGCCGAACATTCGTTGTGGCCGAGGTCAAGTTCTGTCAATGAACTCAATTCAGCGCATCGTCGGGGGTTACGGATGTGATTGTGGGAAAGGTCTAGCACACGAAGGTTTTTCATTCCGGAGCAATTGACAATGCTCGACAGTCCCCGATCAGTCAGGCCGTTGACGCTGACATTCAGGGACTTGAGATTTCGAAATTGTGAAGTGTGCAAGAGCCGGTCGATACCGGCATCTTGCAAGTCGTTCGCGGTCAAATCAAATTCAACAATCTGGTCAAGCGCCGGTTCTGAAGCCAGCGAATCGATCTGGGCGGCCTTCATTTGAGTCAGCCGGATCCGCCGAAGAGGAGCCCAATCGAATAGTTCGTGAGCATGTTTGAGAAATTTCTCCGTTGAGACCGTGATACCTTCAACAAACCCTCGGCGAAAGGAGCATCGTTCGGCAATCCCGGAATAGGACTGCGACCATCTTTTGCCATGTTCTTTTAAGAGCGACTGCTCGCGCTGGCGAAGTTTCTTTTGTGAAGCTGCATCCGCAGATTTGGCGAGCGCACATTGCAATCGGATAAATTCTCCACGCGGATCGCGCTGTTCTTCAAGCCAGTCAGCGAACACCAACCGAGGCGCGTCATCTCCCGGCTGTTCCAAGATTCGTTTGAGGAATAATTCGGTTTCGTACATCCGATTCACTGTTACCCGAACACCAAGTACTAAGCGTACTAAAAACTGACCCACGGCTCCCGGAATGATCAGCAAAGTCAATTCAGACCACCTGGCCACCAGGGATAAATAGACCGAATCATTGTTTTTCTGGCTATTTTGCGGTTCCTTGCCTTGACGGAGCCCGGATAATCCCTTACAAGAGAGTGCATCTGTTTGTTGAACGCGAACTGTCTCGACCTTCGCCAGAATACGGCGAACGCATCTGATGTCCGTGGTCCCGCGGGCGAACTGGCCGATGGCAGGCGGCGTGTTTCCAGACTTTCTATTGTGAAAACGATCGTCTTTCTCCCGGGGGAGAAACGGTCTGTCGTTATTTGACCCCGGAGCTTTTCGAGTTTTCGTTCCAAATGCCTCATTATCGTACCGCAACGCGGAAGCCATTCCGCAGTTCGCGCCCCGCCAATGGCGTCGCGCAAGCTCCCATGCATCAATCCTCTGTTCCGGTGGACCCGGAATCGTTGGTTCCTGTTGAAGGCGCTCTCGAAATCTATCCCAAGGGATTTGGTTTCCTTCGATCGCCCAGCAGGAATTACGCGGTGAGTCCGGACGACGCGTATGTATCACCCGCGTTAATTGATCGATTTGGGTTGGCCGAGGGACAATGGCTTGCTGGGAAAGCCGAGCCGGTTCGCGCCGGAAACGGCCCGCGATTGCACGAGGTCAGCGACATTGATGGCATGCCCGCGACGTCGCACCATCGGCGCGAATTTGATGAGCTGACTGCCATCGATCCCAAGGTGGCAATACGACTGGAGACCGGAGCTGAGCCGTTAACCACGCGGGTCATGGACTTGTTAACGCCCATCGGCAAAGGTCAGCGGGGTTTAATTGTCGCACCGCCGCGGACGGGCAAAACGGTATTGCTGCAACACATCGCACATGCCGTCACGACCAACCATCCTGAAATGCATCTGATCATGCTGCTTGTCGATGAGCGGCCCGAAGAAGTCACCGACATACGCCGAACGGTCAAAGGTGAAGTCATTGCTTCGTCTAATGATCGAGACTCCGCGGTTCATTTGCGAACCGCTGAGTTTGCCATGAACAGGGCCAAGCGATTGGCCGAGCAAGGAAAAGAAGTGTTTGTGTTGCTCGACAGTCTGACTCGATTAGCTCGGGCCTACAACAAGGCAGCGAATACCGGGCGAACGATGTCCGGCGGGTTGGACGCCAGAGCCCTCGATATTCCAAAACGACTGTTTGGGTCGGCTCGGGCTTTCGAAGAAGGTGGGTCGCTAACCGTCATGGGAACATGCCTGATTGAAACCGGCAGCAAAATGGATGACGTGATCTTTCAAGAATTCAAAGGCACCGGCAACATGGAATTGGTGCTGGACCGCAAGTTGGCGGAGCGCCGAATCTTCCCCGCCATTGACATTCCCCAAAGCGGGACTCGCAAGGAAGAACTGCTTTTGGCCCCAGAAGTGCTGCAACGAGTGCACCTGCTCCGGCGGACGCTTGTACAGATGAATCCGGTGGAAGCGATGGAAATGCTCGTCAAGCAATTAAGCAAATCGCCCTCGAACGCGGCATTCCTGGATCGCATTGCACTGAATTCGAAGTAGAATAAAAAACAACATTCAGCTCCGTGGTGACTCCCATGGCGCTTTCGCTCGATCAATACGCGGCTTGGTTGGAATCACGCGGCCTCCCTTGGCCAGCAGTGCCGCCGATCGACGTTCCCAAAGCCAAACCCCATCTTGTCCAGTTGCCGAGAGTTCGTGCCGTTTTGTGGACGGTCTACGGCACGCTGGTGGCCATTCCTCCCGAAGGCGAGTTGTTATTCGAACATCCCAATGAATTTGTGCAGACAATGGCCCTGGAAAAGACCATTGCCGAGTTCAAGATGTGGGGATCGATGACCCGCAAGCCGGGACAACCAAGCAACTATCTGGCCAAAATTTATCGCGACCTGTTGGAGGAGCAACGATTAGCACCGTCGCCCCATGAACCTTTCCCTGAACGACACGTCGAGAAGATTTGGGAAACCGTCGTCAAACGATTGATTCAAAAAGACTACAAGTTCGATAGTGCATTTTTCGGATCCCTCAACGAGTATGCCAAAAAAATCGCCTATTTTTTCCACTGTAGCATGCAGGCCACCAGTTGTTATCCCACGACCGACGTCGCATTGTCAGGTGTGGCCAGCGCCGGCTTACAGCAGGGATTATTGGCCGACGCACAATGCTTTACGACGGCCCAGTTGCAACGGGGGCTGATTGCACTTGGAAGTTCGGTTCAGATTGACGACGTGCTGCCGACTAAGTTTCGGTTCCTGTCGTGTGAAATCAACTCGCGCAAACCATCGGTTAATTTCTTTAAGGCAGCGCTCACGCGATTAGCCGAGCGAAATATCGAGCCTTCGCAAATCCTCCATGTTGGTTCTCGCATTGATCGCGACATCATTCCTGCCAAAAAGTTGGGGATGCGCACCGCGCTTTTTGCCGGTGACAAGGCTTCCTTGTCAGCCACCGGGGACCAGCTTCGTGATCCCAACGCGAAGCCCGACCTGTTGCTGACCGAACCCGGCCAGATCACGGATTGTGTTGGTTGAGTTGATAGTTCGAAAATTCACAAGCGCCTCTGGCTTCACCTTGTACTCTCCTATAGGCTGGAAAATAGGGTGTCTGAGTATTCTGGCCTGGGATTTGGCCCTTGAGCTTGTGAATCCTGTAGGAGGCAGCCCACCATGGTGAGAATTACACTTTTTGTTCGAGCCGCGATTGCCGGCATCATTTGGCTTGCTCTTTCAAGTGCAGCACCTGCACAGATCATTTTGTCTGAAGGATTTGAAACCATCGTGGCCGGTGTTCCCGGACCTGGCTGGTTTGCGCAAAACAATAGCACTCCACCGATCGGCACAACGGTGTTTCAGGGCTTGCCTGGAATCTTCCCCGCCCACATGGGTCCGACGGATTCCTACGCGGCCATGAGTAACAATTCCACGACCACGGCAAGTCCGAATGCGATCTTGAGTGTTTGGTTGCTGACGCCCACGATGACCATCGACAACGGCACACAGTTTTCTTTTTTTACTCGAACTGTCTCGGGAGTCAGTTTTCCAGATCGGTTGCAAGTGCGATATAGCACGAATGGGGCGAGCACCAATGTGGGAACCGCTCCGACTGATGTCGGCGACTTCTCGAATTTGTTGATCGACGTGAATCCCACGTACAGCACGTTGCCATTCCCTGTTGGTTATCCAACCGATTGGACCAACCTCATGGCAACCGTAGGAGGTTTACCGGGCCCGACGACGGGCCGATTTGCGTTTCGCTATTTTGTCGAGGATGGGGGCCCCAATGGAAATCGATCCGAATATATCGGCATCGACACGTTGACCATCACGGGAGTTCCCGAACCGACCTCCCTGATTCTAACCGGCAGTGCCCTGGGGCTTCTTGGTTGGATCAAACGCCGGCGATCGCTTTAGTTGGACGTGCTTTTCTAGGTTCTCTCCAAACGAACCGCACCAATTCAGTAATAATGGGCCCAAGTCCGATTATTCCATCAAACTCTTCGCGCCGAACCGTCTGAACCATCACTTTTGGCCCGGCTATTGCACCCGTTAGTGCGTACGAGGTTTGACACCAAGTTTTGAAGGAGGTCATACTCCCATGCGCAATGTGCTTCGAACTTTTTGGACGGATGACACGGGGGCTATCATCGCGGCGGAGTATCTTTTTCTCGCCACGATCCTGGTCATTGGGATCTTGATCGGGTTTGCGTCAATTCGAGATTCGATTAACACGGAGTTTGCTGAACTGGGAAATGGTTATCTGGCTCTTAGCCAAGGTTATGTGCTTAGCGGCCAAAGTGGATGTTGCTCGTTGACAGACGGTTCACAAACAATTGATACGCCGATGCTGGTGCCCGATCCCCTTTGCACGCCACCTGCTATCCCGAGTGTCATCGACACAGTGCCATGTAATTAGAAGAGACGGTCTCCTGTAGGTCGTTGGGGTTAGCCTCGCCGAGACGCTGCCACGTTTCGGCGAGGTATTTTTTTGATGACAAGTTGATCCAATTCGTTCAATTTCCTAGCTTCAATTCAGCGCGGAACAGCTAAGTCCATTTCATGAGGGCGGCTGACGCTCGAAGTCTTTCCGTCCCCCGGCCCCTGCCAACTTGACATGTCTATTCGCCTGTTTCCTCGATTGAATACCCTCATAGTGGCCGTCCTAAGCCTTTGCGCAAAAAGCTCTTAGGACTTGGCATCTCCACAAGTCGACGCTTGCGGTATCCTTTTTGCTTTGAGGGGACTTGGCCTGGGAAATACTACGCCTTCTTGCAGGCGAAAAACAGGAGATCGGCAGCCGCGAGGCTGAAGGGTTATGACGGCGACGTTGCCACATCCGTATTCCGTACTGATTACCGACGACGACCCGGCCTGCCGGCAAGCGTTGCGGGAAATCATTGAGCCGGAAGGTTACGGTACGGTGATGGCCGAGTCGGGCGAAGAAGCGTTGGACATCGTGCAACGGCAAACAGTTCATGCCGTGATGATGGATATGCATCTGCCGAAGATGAACGGGTTGGACGTGTTGAAGATACTTCGGCAAATCCGGCCGCAACTACCCTCGATTCTGGTCACCGCGGATGCGACGGCCGAGTTGGTTCGGCAAGCATTCGCAGCCCATGCCTACAGTGTCATTCCCAAGCCCGTGAGCAAACACGTCGTGTTATACACCGTCGTGCGAGCGATTGTGCGGACGCAAGCGGCCGCATCGCCGCCATCCGGTTCGGATTCAAGTACCCCCAAGTGAGGAGTTTCAACAGTGAAGGTTGTACCATTAAATGACAAGCTCGTGGTCAAGCGTGTCGAAGCCGAAGAAAAAACGGCCGGGGGCATTGTGCTTCCCGATACCGCCAAAGAAAAGCCCCGACAGGGCAAAGTGCTGAGTTTGGGCGATGGCAAATTGCTCGACGATGGCAAACGAGCCAAATTTCAAGTCAAAGAAGGCGACCGCGTGTTGTTCTCCTCCTACGGCGGCCAAGAAGTGACCGTTGACGGCGAAGAATATCTGATCATGACCGAGGAAGAAATTCTCGCCGTGGTCGACTAAAAATCGTTTAGCCGCGACGACTAAAGATGGTTTAGCCGCGACACGGAGGTAATCCGAAGTGGAGCGCGTAAGACGGTCCGACGTTAGAAGAAATGATAAAGCGGTTGTCAAACGACAACCGCTTTTTTTGTTTTGATGGGCATCGACGCCAAGCGCTCCACTACGGAGTACCTCCGTGTCGCGGCTAAACGTATCCCCGATACCCGATCCCTGATCCCCGATCCCCGATCCCTTTTTTCTCTTGACACATTTCTCAACTTCTGCGCACACTATGATCCCCAGGATTTACACTGCAGGCTCATGGAGGGGCCGACCAATGATTAATTACCAAACTGAGTCCAAGCCCCAAGGCTGGCGAGCGATCGCCAAATTCGACGACGACCGCGCCGATGCGCTCTTGTTCCTCGGTCGATCGTCGACTCAGGTGCGCGCGGGTTATGTCGAAGCCTATCTGGAAGTCTTCGACGAAGAAGAACGCGAGCACATCAGCGGCGTCGAGCTGCAGCATTGGCATGGCGCGCCGGACGATGGCCGCTGGGTCTTGCAGACGATGCTCAAAGTGCCAGCTTCGAAGTTGATCAAAGTCGCGGCGTAGATTTGCATTTCATAAACGCGGTCGGCAGTTTGATGAAACTGCCGACCGCGGTTTATGCAACCATCAATTTGACTACTAGCGCTCTAGGGTTATTATCCCTTGCTGCTCGCGCGCCTTCGGGATGTGCCGTTTTTGGCTCGTTGATTACCATTGGTCAATGCATCATCGGGCGTCGTGGCTTCGTTGACCGATGGGTCCTCCATGAACATGGTCGCCAATCGGCTCAATGTCTTTTCAGCCTGCTGTTCTTCTAACAGCGATTGGTTCAACAGGCGGACCACTTCAATGGCGCCCATTTGCCCGGCGATGGCCCGACAACTCAAGTAACTCGCGATTTCGTAATGCTCGACCTTTTGAGCGGCCGAGATCAAGGCGAGGTCTGATACAATTTCGTCTTCATTCTTGGATTCGGCTATCACTTCTTGACCTTCTGCAATCAGTCCCTGCATGCCTTTACATGGTTTTGCGGTCGCCGTTTGGCCGAGTAACCCAAACACCTCCCGCAGCCTTTCGACCTGTTGCTCGGTTTCCATTAGATGCTGTTCCATCACTTGGCCCAACTCGGCTGACCGCGCCGACTTCGCCATTTTTGGCAGGGCCTTGACCAATTGTTCCTCCGCATGGAGTAAATCCTTCAGACTCTTGATGAGGGTTTCTTTCAATTGACTGTCTTCAGTCGGGGCTCCTTCATCGCGAACACCGTTTGCCGCCGCACGGCGAAAGTCGACAAATGCAGGTGCCTCGACGTACTCCCATTCACCGCCTTGATTCCAAGGGCCCCGTGCATCGGCTTCGCCCTCGTCGCCCTGTCCCGATGAATCATTGAAATACTTGTTGACCAAGGCCGGGGTCGGAGGGATTTGCCCGATGGAAAACGCGGGTTTTTTCATACTTTCCAGAGCTGCTGCAAACGCCTTCATGTGGGTAATTTCTCGGGTCATCAAAAACTGGAGTGCTTCGCGGGTCCCGACATCATCACAGAAATTGATCAGGCGTTCATACACAATCTTGGCCCGCGCCTCGGCGGCAATGTTACTGCGTAAATCGACATCTAACTCCCCAGTAATTTTCAAATAATCGGCGGTCCAGGGATTCCCCATCGAATTGAAAAGGTTGACGCCCCCGCCTCCCGCAATCGCAATCAACGGATCAACCTCGGCCGCGTCGCGGAACGCTTTCATGGGTTGCAAGTGCATTCGAGCAAGTGTGCCGACAATTTCCAGATGGCTCAACTCTTCGGTTCCGATGTCCATCAAAAGATCTTTGCGATCGGGATCGTCGCAATTCAGCCCCTGAATGGAATACTGCATAGCGGCAGCCAGTTCGCCATTGGCGCCGCCAAATTGCTCAAGCAGCATGTTGCCAAAGCTTGGCATCGGTTTATCGACGCGAACGGTGTACATGAGTTTTTTGACATGGTGATACATGAATTCGGCCCGGTTCTAAAAGGAATCACAATGGGATATTCCACACTGTCTTTATTGGATTAAGCATTTTGCATGCCGTGAAAGTTCTTCGGTATCGGCCTTTATTGTAATTCACCCGATCGCCGCCCCCCGCTGTTTGCCGACGTCTGGCATTTGATTTGCGATCTGTGACCCATGAACCAAATGGAGGAGAAACAAAATGAAGAAGAAATTCACGCCTGATCCCGATCAACGTCCGGGCGGCACGCGCGAAGACGCCGGAAAGGCCAACAATGAAGCGACCGAAGCACCGACAAGTGGGTTCGATGACCCCGCCGACTTCAATGAAGAAGACATCGGTCGCGGGGATGGCGGTTCGACAGGCATTCAACACACGCGAAAAAAGGGCCCCTCCAAACCCGGATAGACGCCAAGTTGGAAAGCAAGCCCTCATGTTTTTCCACGGTCCGCACAGGGCTGACTGATGCGGACCTCATTCATCTTCGTCTTGTTCTTCCGTCTCTTCGTTATCGTCGCAGGCGACGTTGTTGACACGCTGACTTATCTGCTCGATAGCCTCTTGCTCGGCTTGGTCTTTGGGATCGTTCATTGTTTTTACTCCGAACTGAAAACTTGCCATTGTCTGCAGTTGAGTTGCAATCATCATGCCGCATCGATTTAAGATCCGCGCAGGCATCTCGTCCGCGGCTAGATCTGGCCAATCCGTATGCTACGCAACCTTTCTATTCCATTAAATCTGCCTTCGGGTAGGATGGCTAAGGCTTTGACCATCGACTTCGCGGAGAATGGACTATGCGACGAGAGCTGGCAGTAGGCGGGGCGGTTGTGGTGGCCTTGTTGTCTGGTTATCTTTATGCGGCCAACTTTAAAACAATCGACTTATCCAATGTTGCCAAATGGGAATACAAATGTCTTCGCATCGAAAAGGCAGAAGTTCCGACCGAGACGCAAATCCAAAATCTTTTGAATGAGAATGCAACGAGCGGCTGGGAATTAGCACAGGTTGTGCCTCAATCGGAGCCCTCGAACATGCTGGTCGTCATGCGTCGTTCGAAAGCAGAAGCGACAACATTGCGGAAATGACCTTGCGACGATGCGGCCACATTTAGACGAGTAACCAGGCGGCCTGCTCGATGAAACCGCTCATTGCTGAGGCGGTGCGGGGGCCTCGGCCTCCGTCTTTATCTGTTGCTCGATCCATTGCCGGGCATTTTTCGCGGCTTCATCCCGGCTGTTCGCCTCCTTGCATATCAATGTGTTTCGTGGGCGGTCAATACGGCTCACGGCATAGTGCCACTGACCGCAGAAATGAAAAACCGTGACGACAAAGCCGGCGAGCGTGCCTTGCCAATGATCGCGCTTGATCCGTCGCAGCCGGCCATCCATGGATGTATTCAAACCGGTATAGGCCGTGAGCGGTAGCTCGGTGGCACAAAAACGTTCAAGTCACTCGGCCATGTACCGGCTGGAGCAATTCAAGTCGGACCGGTTGGGTTCAATCACATCAGTTCAATAAATGGTTTGCGCTTGGTTCAGCCAACGACCACTCGGCGGAAGGGAATCATCGTCTGCTTTTGCGAAGTCCATCACCAAATTGGGTGTCGAATAAAGCGGTACGTTCCATGTCGGGTTGCCCAGCACGATTGGTGTTCCCGTCCCTCCACCACCGCCGCTGCTGGCTGCTGCCACGCCGACCTGTGGGTTAAACGTATTCGCGGCATTAAGGTTCACCATGTATCCCATGTCGGCCAATGACGCGATGGTGACGGTGCTGATCGGGTTCGTGCTTCCCGCGATGTACGGCGACAGCAATTCATTGGTGAAAATCGATTCTCGCCAGTGAGCATCCCGCGAACCCAGCCCCGAGGGTGCACCTTCGACCGGCACTGAAGCCACGGCGGTTCCGAAGAGGAGGTTGTACGCCCAGGCGGCATTCGGTCCGGTGAAGCGGGGATTGGTCGTGCCCGCACCCGTTAGTAGTCCGCGGTGTTGCCAAATGGTGCCGATACCGAGAACATGTCCCATCTCATGCAGAATGACGGAATACAACAGGCCATTGGCTTCCATCGAAGCCAAGTCGGCCGTGTCAAATTCCATATTTCCGTGTATCGGCAAGAACGAGCCATTGCGAAGCCAATTGGGGCCCGCTTGTCCCAATGTCCCGCCAGCGCCATCGATCGGAACTGCGGAGGCGTCAATCAAAATATCATCGACTGCGACGCCTTGATAACTTGCGTTCGGTAAATCACCGATGATGATTTGTTCCCATCGCGCTGCGGCTTGTTCGAATAACAGTTGCTGCGAAGCACTCAAGCCGCTGGCCCGGACAACCACATCGAATCCCCCCGTCGGGGTCGAGGGTGGCGCTGCGGGTACCGGCGGAGTAACGGTGAGTGAATAGGCGGGGTTATTAAAGCCAACGACTCGAGCATAATAAGTGCCGGCCGGGCGGCCGTTGAGCGTTACCGCTTCCGAATTTCCGTTGCCATTGGCCCAACCCACCACTTGCCCGGACAAGTTATAAAGTTCCAAGCCGATATTGCCTGCGGCGTTTTGAAACGCGATCGACACGGAGCTCGAAGCCGTCCCCGTAGCAGTCGTCGAGAAGCGATACCAGTCCGATCCATCGGCCAGGATGAGATTGCTGGTTGTCTGAGCGGTCGTCAGCGTACCGAGATTGGAAGCGGTCGACAGGGTGTCGTTGTTTTCAAAGCCGTCGTCCCCCGAGGCCACGGCTTGGCCATCCACGCTCCAAGTAAAGACTCCGTTTGCGGAACCCGTGTAGTTGGTGACGCCAAGGTAATATCGATGGCCAGCCGAGAGCGTCAGCGTCACCTGGCTATCGCGATTAGTGGTGGAAATGTCATCGTTGTAGGCGATCCGGGCGCCGCTGGAGTTGAATATGCCGAGCACCGTGTCCATATTGCTCAGCGGGGTCAACGTGGACACCTGATAGGAGCCGGTGACCGGCGCGACGAAAGTAAAATAATCGACTTCATTGCTCGAAATCAGTCCCGTGCCGGTACCGTCGTTTTGGCTGTTGAACGTGATCGCAAAAGCCCCTTGAGGCAACGGTACATTGGTTGGGGGAATACCGGTCCAGGAGGGCGTGACGCGCGTTTCCAGTTGTTCGACGCGCAGCTTTGCAAATTGGCTTCGGCCGGCTAAGCGCTTGACCATGGTGGGTTGGTCTCCGATGCATCCGGGCAGTGGAGAGCGAATGGAAAAATGCTCGCGGGCCATCACTAGCCTGACAACGAGCCTAGATACTGTAGTTAAATGTTGAAAAGAGTCAGGCGGGATTTGTCTTATTTTTACCAAAGAGGCGCGCTGGTCTTCCCATGGACAAAGAAGTCGATGGCCAAAATATTACAGCGGGTGGGGCCGAAAGTTCTTTCTGATCAAAGAATCAATTTAATGTGAGCGTGCAACAATGAACGTGAACGCGACCTAGCGCCAGGCTCCCGCAATACCAACGGGCATCTCTACCGCGAGAGCATCCTAATAGCACGCTCCTCCGCGCTTGTCGAAAAAGCGATGCGCGGAATGGAGTGAGAAAGCGATCGGGACATGACTCCCAGTCAGTTCATTGCCGTTGTAAATCTGGTCGCGCTGATCACGATCATGTTGTCGATGGGGCTCCAGGTGAGTCTCGATTCCGTTCTCAAGTCTGTCCGCCAGTTACATTTGTTGGCTTGGTGTGTCATTGCCAATTATGTGTTGGTGCCACTCGTTGCCCTGGGACTGCTCATTGCATTTCAAGCGAATCCCATGGTTTCCGTCGGCTTTCTTATCCTTGCCGTTTGTCCGGCCGCGCCGGTCGGGCCCCCTCTGACGGCGATCGCCAAAGGACATGTTTCGCTTTCGATCGGCATGATGTTGGTCCTGGCGGCGCTGTCCGCGTTACTCTCGCCGGCCCTACTGAGCCTATTGATTACGTTTATTCCATTGGAGTCTGAATTAAGCGTGGACTACTTTGTCATCGTTCGCACACTTTTGGTTGCCCAGTTGCTACCCTTGGCTGTTGGTTTGTTAATTCACTCCCGCTGGCCAAGGTTAACCGAACGAATTCAACGACCCGTCGGGTTGTTCGCCAACATAATGATGTTGGTGTTGATTGTTGCCATCATCATCGCACAATTAGAAACGCTGTCGGCGATTCGCTGGAGAAGCTGGGCGGGAATGAGCGCGCTTCTGGGCGGCAGTTTAATCATCGGTTGGCTTGCTGGCGGGCGCGAACTAGCCGATCGCAAAGCGATGGCAATGACGACTGGCCCCCGTAACGCGGCCGTGGGACTGGCGATCGCCACCGGTAATTATGCGAACACGCCCGTGGTAACTGCCGTCGTCGCTTATGGCCTGGCGTCGATGTTGGGGACCATGGTGTTTGGATTTTGGATTCGTCGATGCAGCAATCCAATTGCCGTAGACTAGCATTCACTCGAGAGTTTCGAATGGTATCCAATCAGATGGTAGACAAGACCGGATGGCAGCAACTTTTTAGCCGGCATCGGTTTTGCATTCTTCTGGCGCTTTTAGTGGGATTGCTAACGGGATCCCCGATACTCTTCGGCTTTGGTCTGTCAGCGCTTTGGTTCGATGCGTTGTTGGCTTTGATTGTGTTGGCCGCGATTGTTTCACTTTGTTTCGAACCGCGTCAACGTCGGATGGCCCTGTCCCTCGGACTGCCAACGATCATCATTTGCCTTGGAGGTCATGCTTTTTCCGAAATCGTGAGCCATCGTGTCCTGGTCGTCGGTCACCTCTGCGGGGTATTGTTCTTCTTCGGTTCATCGGCATTAATCGTTTATTCGTTGTTTGAATCTCGATCAATGACTTTGGATAGTGTGTTTGGCGCGGTTTGCGGTTATTTGTTTTTAGGAATGGGCTGGGCCATGGCCTATGCCGTCATTGAAACCCTGACGCCAGGATCATTTCGCATCAGTGAAAACTTGATTGAAGCCGGCTTATCGATTCGTCCGCAATTGCTCACTTACTACAGTTTTGTAACGCTGACGACGATGGGTTATGGCGATATCACGCCGCAGTCAGCGATGACTTGTACACTTGCCTGGGCCGAGGCAATGACGGGGCAGTTTTATCTTGCGATCGTCGTGGCCAGCCTTGTCAGCCTGTTGATAACCAACATTCAACAAAACCAACAGGACCGAGATTCCAAGTAGTCTAGGCCGGCACGTTAGCTCCAAAGAGTTGAGGATCGAGTCGCGCCAAGAGTTGCCGTATCTTGGGAATCTGTTCAATAGCCGTGGCTTCTCCCACGGCCGCCAGTTCCTTCGCTTTCATGAATTCGGTCATGTCGAAACCGGTAACATCCGGTTCAATCACCACATCAGCGGGCTGCACGCCGAACGCGTTCAGATTGTGGTTCTGCACCAAGAGACTTCGAAGAAGTGTTGGAACGATCCCGGGCCGAAAGCTATTTGCCGATTTCTCAGGTGTAATATCGCAGAACTTCGACTCCATCTTTGCCGTCACGCTGACCGCGATGACGAAGTTGCAGCCCATGGCGACAAGAACATCCGCGGGGATGTTATTGACCAGTCCGCCGTCAATGAGGGCCTGACCTTCTCGAACGATGGGCACGGAAAGTACGGGCAGGTTAATGCTTTCGAGTATCGCATGGACCGCATCGCCACGCTCCCGGACGATCGATTTTCCGCTCACCAAATCGACGGTCACCGCGAGGCAAGGAACTGCGAGTTGTTCGAGTCTCCGATCATGGAGATATTTGCGAAGCATGGGGTCAAAATGTCCACGGCGGTACTTGTATAGGAGGTACCAGTGGTTTCCCCGCGCGATATGTCGGAAAAGCCAGGAGGGCCGCAGATCGTTGGCAAATGTTTGAGCATTGAAGTCGGGGTCGAGACCGGAGGAATAGAGAATGCCAGTCATCGCCCCGGCGCTCGTTCCCGCGATCATATCGACAACGATGCCGTTTTGCTCCAACGCTTTGAGGACCCCCAGGTGGGACATTCCCCGGGCGGCTCCGCCACCCAGCGCGACTCCAATTCGCACGCCGCGAAGATCGTGGACGAGACGTTCTAGCCCATTGCTCATGCTTCGCCCCCAAGGCAATTGGGGCGGCGTTTCAATGATCTTGAAATCGCGACCTGCCATGTCACGGAGGTTCGGCACCACGGGAATGACCGATTCCGGGCTATTGATGATCCATGCGACACTGATCTTGTCACGCCAACCGCGTGCTGGAATGTCAAGAGCTTGCAAACGACGGACAGCGGCCTCCGGCGCCGACGCTTCAATAAAGTACACCGCGCGATCAACCAAGCCCATGAGTTGCTCGCCGCGTTCAGGGGTCAGGTAGGAATGAACGTCGAAAATGATGCGGTTGGCATCCTGCCAGCTGGCCGCTTGTTGGCGAATCTCTTCCGATGAAAGGTCGCGATCTCCTCGCCGCAAAGCGCAGTATCGAACTCCGGGAAGGTCCCGCCAGTGTTCTGAATCGCTAAACACGGCGAGTTGCTCGCCAATTTCGCGAAGGCGGTTGATGAGTTGTTCGGCCGAACGGCGCGTCGCCGAAGATTCGTGAATCATGGCGAGCATCATGGGCGCCCGCTTACGAGTCTCGCCAAGAAACAGCTTTTTCAAACTCCCCGCGTAGGTTTTCAACCAAAGCCGACGAAGCTGCGGGTCGCGGAACGTCAATTCCATCGCTTGTTCGTAATCCAAGTTCAAGATGGTTGCCGGTTCCAGCGCGATCAGGCGAACCGGAATTGGCTCGGCCAGCGCACCGACCATCATTCCGAATTGTTCACCGCGGCCAATCATGCGAAACAACGACTCGACGCCGTTGACGTTGACCCGCACCGCTTTGAGCCGGCCGCGTAAGACGAATCCAATGTTTGTCAAAACAACATCCGCTTCATGCACGACGCTGCCGGCCGCATGATGAGTCACCTTGCCGAGTTGCAATATCTCTTGAAGAGTTTCGGTGCGCACCCCTTGGAAATACTCATGGACCTGGAGAAGTGGAATGAGCTCATCGGTCATGGCGGCGCCTTTCGAGTTCGCGGCGGATATGATCTCCGAAACCCACTTCCGGGGCGTTGTTTGCTACGTCGTTGAGAAATGCGTTTTGCCGGAGTTGTGCAAAAGGCAAGCTTCGGTCGATTCGGCCCGTTGAATAGAGGGCCCGGTCGAGCCGCGCGTTGGCGAGCACACGCCAATCCCACCGGCGTTGCCGCGATGGCAGTTGGTAGAACGCGGTTGTGCAATTAGTGCAAAGACCATGATACCAACGCGGCTGATGATAGATGGAGTTAATCGCATCGACATAGTCAAGAAATGTGGAGCGGCGTTCGTCGGGAGTGGTGACGAGACGATACAAATGTGCTTTCTGTCTGGGACCAAACTTGGTCCGTCGCAAGATGACATCGCGTTCGTCGGCAACGAGAAATATCAATTCATAAAAGTGATAAAGACTTCGCAAGATGGAGTATTTCTGCCCACGCTGATATCGGACTTCAATGGACACGCAAACCCGGCCGTCGGCTCCAAAGTCGAACACGAGAACAGGATGACTCATCAGCGCCGATCCCCAGTTGAAAAAGATGGCGTCGATGGCGCACAAGTTGTCGAGATGGTAAGAACGTGTCTCATAGCGGATTGTTGATTCTACTTGCGAATGAAACTCACAGTTGCGCACATTTGAAAAGGTGATTTCATCGCCATTTCGTACGGCGTGGGGAAGTCTAGCGACGGTCGGTTCCCAATCACGATCATGGCTGGGTTTCTGTCGTGACCAAACACTCACGAACAAAAAGAACACCCCCAGTAACGTCGCGAATGGTTGCCAGATCGGCTGCCAGAAAGTGAACAAGGCGCCAATGCCCAAAATAAAACCTAGCCCGAGCAAGGCGCCCCAATTAGCACCGCGGGTCAGGTCAAAGTAGATAGCGCCGGCCATCCACAACGTCAAAATGGCCGTGATGAGCAGCATCAGTAATTCAAGGATAATAAAGGTTATGTCCCTAATGAAAGCTTCAATGAGGGCATCATAACCTTTCCGAATACAGTCGTGATGACTAGCCGATCCAATTGTTAAACCTTACCCGGGGCAACTGAATCGCGTAGGCTGACGGCAGTCATACGAATTGCCCCGGCAATACAGGCAAGCGATGTGATTTTCGAGTGCTTGGTTTATTTGTGATTCGCATGCCATTTGACGAAGTGGCCGGGATCCTCTGCCGTCCGGGTGGCACTGGCTTTGCCAGTGGTATTTGGAATCTCGCCATGCAGTGATGGCAAAACGCCACTGGCAAAGCCCGTGGCTCCCCGTCAAGCAATGACCCTATGTTCGCGTTCTGCCTTTTGTTCTCCCGCATAAAAACGCATCGCCGACTCGTTGCCGGACACTTTTCGCCGCTGATGCCAAGTGACGAAACCTATATTTTCAACATTGTCAAATGACTTCACGCAACTGGCGATCCCACCTGATCTTGCGAAAAGTGAAAAATAGTTTTGCAAACTCGTTGCCAGGTTGCCGCAACGAGTTGGACCCACCCACACAATTCGGCAACGAGTTGGTAATCGCCCACAAAATGCACTATGTCTCAACCCACCTCTCCCACGATGGGAGAGGTGTACACGGTGAAGATGTTAGTAATCGATGGTGCCTGACACGGTCACCTGAATCGATCCGTCGCCTTGGATTTGCCCGTGAAGGGTTGAGGAGCCGGTCGCATTGGCAAAGCGGCCGGTACCTCCGTCGTACTGGATTTCGGCGGTGATCACCCCGGTCACGCCGTTCAACTGCCCCGAAAAGAATGCATGGAGTTCATCGCCATTTGCGGCCGTATATGTCATCGAGCCTTCGACATTGAGCACGGTTGGGTCGCTGGTTGGTGAGAACGTTGCGCTGCCGACCTCTTGGTAGGCTCCGAGATGTGTCGCGTTTCCGGAACCGATGAAGTCCCCCGTAGGACTCACGAATTGGGCAGTGCCGCGTGCGGAATGCCGTCGCTGACCCGCTGATACGGCCAGGGGAAGAGTCAGGAGGCTTGCGATCACCAAAACGAAGCTGACTCGACGCGAAATGCAACGAAACATGTTGGAGTTCCTTTGGTCTGCAATGTCAGAAGCGCGACGTCAGTAAGCGCGCAGACCAGCGCTCCGGAGTCGCCAACTCGTCAGTCATGAAAAGTTGCCTACTCACTAAACCGCGCACGGAGTGGAACTGTGGACACAAACCGGGTTAGCGCAGGATAAGCTGGGGATAGTTTTTTTTGAGGGAAGTGAAATTTTCGGGAAGGCAATTACCCGATGGCGTGACTTGGCAATAACTGTGAATCGCCTAAACCTTCATTGTGGAAGAAACCCCGTTCGGTATCGCTTTAGATCGGATTGTTCGATCGTCCTTGAATCTTGTCAGCTGTTGCACTTAGGTCTATTCACCGTACCGGGTTGAACTCGATGGAGTTTCACCAAGGAGGCATCCCATGTGTAGGAACGTGTGCGCGGCCGGACTGTGCGTCATCGCGATTGGCGCGATGGCTCTCGGCCTGAACGCGTCGAAGAAAGTCTCGGCATCGAGCGCCCAGCAAACAAAAACGCCCAATCGATCTGCCGATGAGTCGGCCATACAGGCCAACATCGAGCAGTTCTCCAAGGCATTTAATGCCGGCGATGCGAAAGCCATTGCCGCACTGTTCAGCCCTGGCGGGCAAGTCGAAAGCAAAGACGGCCTGATCGCTCAGGGCCGGGAAGAAATTGCCAAAGTCTTTGAACAGATCTTTAAGGAAGATGGAAAAATCAAGATCGAGGTGTCGGTCGAGTCGATTCGATTTATCGATACCGATCTGGCCGTGGAAACTGGCACGACCAAGACGACATCGCCCCTCGATGATACGCCCGAATACGATCGCTACACCTGCGTGCATGTCAAGCGCGACGGCAAATGGCAAATGTCGTTGGCCCGTGATGAAGAAGGGGCGGAACCGACCGCGCAGGAACGATTGCAATCGCTTGCCTGGCTGGTCGGTGATTGGATCGACGAGTCGCCCGAAGCCACGGTGATGACATCGTGCAAATGGAGCGATGACAAACATTTTCTAATGCAAGACATTCAAGTCAAAACCGGTGGCAAACCTGTCATGATGATTCAGCAACGCATCGGTTGGGATCCGCTGCAAAAGTGCATTCACTCGTGGGTCTTCGATTCGGTCGGCGGTTTTGGTGAAGGACTGTGGACTCGTTCGGACGATGGGTGGGTCATCAAAGCGACCGGTGTGCGAACCGATGGTACGACCGGCTCATCGACCAACATCGTGACGCCCAACGGCAAGAACGGTTATCTCTGGCAATCGACCAACCGCGTGGTCGGCGGCCATGTCGAAAACGATGTCGAAGTTCGCGTGGTTCGCAAACCACCGACTTCGGGCGGAAAGAACTAGGTTCCAAAACATACAATCGCCGGCAACGGCGTGGAGAAACAACATGAAACTTCGAATATTGTTGGGAATCGGTATCGCGACGTTGTTCCTTGTTTGTGCCGATGATGCATTCGGCGGACGGGGCGGCGGTGGGGGCCGTGGAGGTGGAGGTGGCCGTGGAGGAGGCGGTGGCGGATTTGGCGGAGGCGGTGGTCGACCCGCCGGTGGCGGTGGGTATGGCGGAGGTAGCGCTCGACCGAGTGGTGGTTATGGCGGCGGCGGAGCGCGGCCCGGCGGCGGCGGTGGATTCAATCCAGGTCCCAGTCGCACGCCATCATTCAATCCAAGTCCTTCGCGACCCAGCGGACCTGGCGGCGGTGGAATGAATCGGCCCGGACCGATGCCAGGAACGCGACCGGCCGTGGGTGGCGGTGGCCCTGGATCACGACCCAACGTCGGAAGTCCTGGAGGTGGAGCACGTCCAGGTAACATCGGGCCAGGCGGCGGTCGACCCGATATCGGTTCGCGACCCAACGTCGGCGGGCCTGGGCCGGGTGTTCGACCTGGTGGCGGCGCTGGAGTTGGCAATCGGCCCGGAGTGGGTCAGCCGGGAGTCGGCAATCGACCTGGTGTCGGTAATCGACCTGCTACGCTGCCCGGCTTGGGAGGTCGTGTCCCCGGCGCGGGAGATCGACAGGCATCCCGCGGAGATCGACGTGACAATCTGCAATCGCAGTTGCAAGATCGGCAATCCATCGCCGACAACCGCGGTGATCGCCAGCAAAGTCGCCAGGACTACATGAACAATCGCCGGGAAGACTGGCAGAACTTTCACGACGAACATCACGGTCACTATGGCGACTGGCACAACGGATGTTGGAACGGCAATGCCGGCGGTTGGTGGGATCACATGTGGGACGAACATCCCGGCGCGATGGCCGTTGGCATGACACGATGGGGTGTCAATCGCCTTGCCGGTTGGTTTGGCTACTCCGACTACAGCAATCCTTATTACGACAGTGGTAGCGGAGGCGGCGGTGGTTACTCCGATTACTCCGAGCCCATGACCATGGATGCGACGCAAGCGGCCGCTTACGCTGCTTACGATCCCAACGCGGCCGGTGCAGCCCCGTTGCCCCCGGGGGTCAATCAAGAATCGCTCGATAAGTTCGAGCAAGGACGCGGGGCGTTTTACAACGGGCAATATGCCGAGGCGTTGAAGTTCGCCGACGAAGCCTTGACCAAGATGCCCAAGGACGCGGTCATTCAAGAGTTCCGTGCCTTGTGTCTGTTTGCTTTGCAAAAATACAAGGACGCCGCGGCCGTGATGAATGCGGTCTTGGCAGTAGGCCCCGGTTGGGATTGGACGACGTTGAGCGGCATGTATGCCGACCCGGCGACCTACACGACTCAACTTCGAGCTTTGGAAGCCTATGTGGGTAAGAATCCCAACTCGGCCGATGGGCATTTCCTCGTGGCGTACCACTACATCACCATCGGCGAAACAGCGCAGGCCGTCAATGAGTTGAAAAAGGTCGTCTCGTTGCAGCCGAAAGATTCGGTGGCGGCGTATCTCTTGGAGTCGATGTCGCCATCGACAAAAACGAGCACGACGACAGTGATCACTCCGCCGCCAGCCGTTGCCAATGATGCGATTGTCGGATCATGGGCGGCCGCTGGTCCGAAGAACGCCAAGTACGAAATGACGTTGACCAAAGACGGCTCGTTTACCTGGAGTTATGCCAAGGGCACGACGAAACAAGAGGTCAAAGGCGTCTACGCCATTGATGGCAACAACTTGGCGATGCAACCCGACGGCGGTGGCACCATGCTCTTGGAACTCAAACAAAACGGCGCTGACAATCTGCATGCCGACATCGTCGGTGCGGCCAAAGGCGATCCGGGGTTGGAGTTCAAAAAGGGGCCAGCCAAGCCGTGAGGTTGGAATGATCGATGAAATCCAACAGGGTGGGCATTGCCCGCCCTGTTTTTTTTCGTGACAACCGTTTGAGTGATATCAGGGATAATTGAAAGGTCTTAGATTTATTCGATTGCGGTATTGATTTCTGATACCAAACATGCGCAATTAGAAGTGCCTTCGAGTCGTAGATGCCATTTTTTGACGCGAACCCATTCTTATTGGCGGGTTGGAGCCCACCTTGCAGGGGAGTACACCCGTGTTGCATCGATTTATGGATGCATTGACCCACTTGCCGCCTTTGGCACGTTTCGCAATCGCGCTTATGATTTTCCTATCGGTCCCCGCTTTATGTCGACGCCTGCGGTTGCCCGCCATTATTGGGCTATTGGCGGCAGGAATTGCCTTCGGCCCACATGGTTTACAGGTTGCGCCGAAGAACAGTGAAGTCGCCCATTTTTTTGCGGAGATCGGCAAGTTATTGCTTCTCTTCTTTGCCGGGCTGGAGATCGATCTTACACAGTTTCATCGAGTCAAATATCGGGCACTCGGCTTTGGGATGGCTTCATTCGCCATTCCGCTGATCGTCGGAACTGTCGCTCTAAGGTTATATGGTCTCGGTTGGTTGCCTGCTTGTGTGGTGGGAGCTACCTTTGCTTCTCACACCTTGCTGGGATATCCCATTGTTCAGCGTTTGGGGATTATTCGCAACGAGTCGGTGACTGTCGCCATCTGTGGCACGATCTTTGTCGACGTTGCAGCGCTTTTGGTCGTCGCCATTTGCATACCGTTGCATACGACAGGATTCTCAACGGCGGACTTTGTGATTCAACTCGCACAACTGGCAATCTACATCTTTCTGGTGCTGTTTGTCTTGAGCCACGTGGCCCAATATCTGATGAAACGCCTTCGAAATGCCGAGGATGCACAGTTGTTGGTCATGTTGTTGACCGTCGTCGTGGCATCAATCGGGGCGGAAGCCATTCACTTGGAGGGAATCATCGGCGCATTCTTGGCCGGGCTAGCGATCAATCGAGCCGTCGTTGATAATCACGCCAAGGAACAGTTGGAACTTCTGGGCGATACACTCTTCATCCCCGCGTTCTTTTGCACGATTGGGTTTCTCATTGATCTCAAAACATTTGCCAATACTGTTGTGTCCAATTTTGCATTGGTCTGTCTCATCGTGATGATTCCGATTATTACAAAATGGCTTGCCGCGGTGGTCAGCCAACATTCGTTTGGCTATCGCAAAGCGGAAGGACAGATCATGTGGGCGTTGACATTGCCGCACGTCGCGGCCACTCTCGCTGTTGCATTGACCGCCTACGAGACAAAAAATCAGGACGGCAGTCGACTGATCGAGGAATCGGTTCTGAACAGCCTCCTGGTGCTCGTAGTCTGTACCGCCGTACTCGGCCCTATTGTGACCGAGCGATTCGGCCAACGATTGTTCACGGCGAAACGTGAAGAAGTGGTCTCTGCCGCGCCGTTGGAGGAGTCGATTCGATGAACTGGCGACTGAGATTCCGCCTGAAGCACTACCTTGCGAATTCTATTTGGATCTATCCATCGATTTGCATGTTGATGGCCATGGTATTGGTTCGGGTTTCGCACCGGATCGATGATCACATGGGCTGGCTATCCACCATGCAGCCAGACACGGCCCGTACGGTGCTCAGCACTCTGGCCGCCTCGATGTTCACCTTTCCAGCACATTGGGATCCTAAGCTTAGAATTCCACGTGGACAAGTTGTCGCGGCCGCTTCTATAGTGTCACCTAAATACTAGTGACTCCAGCGTAACTGGACTGGCCACAGTTAGGCCGCAAATGTAATCACACTGGCTCACCTTCGGGTGGGCCTTTCTGCGTTCGCGAGTGGACCCGATAAGCTCATGGAGCGGCGTAACCGTCGCACAGGAAGGACAGAGAAAGCGCGGATCTGGGAAGTGACGGACAGAACGGTCAGGACCTGGATTGGGGAGGCGGTTGCCGCCGCTGCTGCTGACGGTGTGACGTTCTCTGTTCCGGTCACACCACATACGTTCCGCCATTCCTATGCGATGCACATGCTGTATGCCGGTATACCGCTGAAAGTTCTGCAAAGCCTGATGGGACATAAGTCCATCAGTTCAACGGAAGTCTACACGAAGGTTTTTGCGCTGGATGTGGCTGCCCGGCACCGGGTGCAGTTTGCGATGCCGGAGTCTGATGCGGTTGCGATGCTGAAACAATTATCCTGAGAATAAATGCCTTGGCCTTTATATGGAAATGTGGAACTGAGTGGATATGCTGTTTTTGTCTGTTAAACAGAGAAGCTGGCTGTTATCCACTGAGAAGCGAACGAAACAGTCGGGAAAATCTCCCATTATCGTAGAGATCCGCATTATTAATCTCAGGAGCCTGTGTAGCGTTTATAGGAAGTAGTGTTCTGTCATGATGCCTGCAAGCGGTAACGAAAACGATTTGAATATGCCTTCAGGAACAATAGAAATCTTCGTGCGGTGTTACGTTGAAGTGGAGCGGATTATGTCAGCAATGGACAGAACAACCTAATGAACACAGAACCATGATGTGGTCTGTCCTTTTACAGCCAGTAGTGCTCGCCGCAGTCGAGCGACAGGGCGAAGCCCTCGGCTGGTTGCCCTCGCCGCTGGGCTGGCGGCCGTCTATGGCCCTGCAAACGCGCCAGAAACGCCGTCGAAGCCGTGTGCGAGACACCGCGGCCGGCCGCCGGCGTTGTGGATACCTCGCGGAAAACTTGGCCCTCACTGACAGATGAGGGGCGGACGTTGACACTTGAGGGGCCGACTCACCCGGCGCGGCGTTGACAGATGAGGGGCAGGCTCGATTTCGGCCGGCGACGTGGAGCTGGCCAGCCTCGCAAATCGGCGAAAACGCCTGATTTTACGCGAGTTTCCCACAGATGATGTGGACAAGCCTGGGGATAAGTGCCCTGCGGTATTGACACTTGAGGGGCGCGACTACTGACAGATGAGGGGCGCGATCCTTGACACTTGAGGGGCAGAGTGCTGACAGATGAGGGGCGCACCTATTGACATTTGAGGGGCTGTCCACAGGCAGAAAATCCAGCATTTGCAAGGGTTTCCGCCCGTTTTTCGGCCACCGCTAACCTGTCTTTTAACCTGCTTTTAAACCAATATTTATAAACCTTGTTTTTAACCAGGGCTGCGCCCTGTGCGCGTGACCGCGCACGCCGAAGGGGGGTGCCCCCCCTTCTCGAACCCTCCCGGTCGAGTGAGCGAGGAAGCACCAGGGAACAGCACTTATATATTCTGCTTACACACGATGCCTGAAAAAACTTCCCTTGGGGTTATCCACTTATCCACGGGGATATTTTTATAATTATTTTTTTTATAGTTTTTAGATCTTCTTTTTTAGAGCGCCTTGTAGGCCTTTATCCATGCTGGTTCTAGAGAAGGTGTTGTGACAAATTGCCCTTTCAGTGTGACAAATCACCCTCAAATGACAGTCCTGTCTGTGACAAATTGCCCTTAACCCTGTGACAAATTGCCCTCAGAAGAAGCTGTTTTTTCACAAAGTTATCCCTGCTTATTGACTCTTTTTTATTTAGTGTGACAATCTAAAAACTTGTCACACTTCACATGGATCTGTCATGGCGGAAACAGCGGTTATCAATCACAAGAAACGTAAAAATAGCCCGCGAATCGTCCAGTCAAACGACCTCACTGAGGCGGCATATAGTCTCTCCCGGGATCAAAAACGTATGCTGTATCTGTTCGTTGACCAGATCAGAAAATCTGATGGCACCCTACAGGAACATGACGGTATCTGCGAGATCCATGTTGCTAAATATGCTGAAATATTCGGATTGACCTCTGCGGAAGCCAGTAAGGATATACGGCAGGCATTGAAGAGTTTCGCGGGGAAGGAAGTGGTTTTTTATCGCCCTGAAGAGGATGCCGGCGATGAAAAAGGCTATGAATCTTTTCCTTGGTTTATCAAACGTGCGCACAGTCCATCCAGAGGGCTTTACAGTGTACATATCAACCCATATCTCATTCCCTTCTTTATCGGGTTACAGAACCGGTTTACGCAGTTTCGGCTTAGTGAAACAAAAGAAATCACCAATCCGTATGCCATGCGTTTATACGAATCCCTGTGTCAGTATCGTAAGCCGGATGGCTCAGGCATCGTCTCTCTGAAAATCGACTGGATCATAGAGCGTTACCAGCTGCCTCAAAGTTACCAGCGTATGCCTGACTTCCGCCGCCGCTTCCTGCAGGTCTGTGTTAATGAGATCAACAGCAGAACTCCAATGCGCCTCTCATACATTGAGAAAAAGAAAGGCCGCCAGACGACTCATATCGTATTTTCCTTCCGCGATATCACTTCCATGACGACAGGATAGTCTGAGGGTTATCTGTCACAGATTTGAGGGTGGTTCGTCACATTTGTTCTGACCTACTGAGGGTAATTTGTCACAGTTTTGCTGTTTCCTTCAGCCTGCATGGATTTTCTCATACTTTTTGAACTGTAATTTTTAAGGAAGCCAAATTTGAGGGCAGTTTGTCACAGTTGATTTCCTTCTCTTTCCCTTCGTCATGTGACTTGATATCGGGGGTTAGTTCGTCATCATTGATGAGGGTTGATTATCACAGTTTATTACTCTGAATTGGCTATCCGCGTGTGTACCTCTACCTGGAGTTTTTCCCACGGTGGATATTTCTTCTTGCGCTGAGCGTAAGAGCTATCTGACAGAACAGTTCTTCTTTGCTTCCTCGCCAGTTCGCTCGCTATGCTCGGTTACACGGCTGCGGCGAGCGCTAGTGATAATAAGTGACTGAGGTATGTGCTCTTCTTATCTCCTTTTGTAGTGTTGCTCTTATTTTAAACAACTTTGCGGTTTTTTGATGACTTTGCGATTTTGTTGTTGCTTTGCAGTAAATTGCAAGATTTAATAAAAAAACGCAAAGCAATGATTAAAGGATGTTCAGAATGAAACTCATGGAAACACTTAACCAGTGCATAAACGCTGGTCATGAAATGACGAAGGCTATCGCCATTGCACAGTTTAATGATGACAGCCCGGAAGCGAGGAAAATAACCCGGCGCTGGAGAATAGGTGAAGCAGCGGATTTAGTTGGGGTTTCTTCTCAGGCTATCAGAGATGCCGAGAAAGCAGGGCGACTACCGCACCCGGATATGGAAATTCGAGGACGGGTTGAGCAACGTGTTGGTTATACAATTGAACAAATTAATCATATGCGTGATGTGTTTGGTACGCGATTGCGACGTGCTGAAGACGTATTTCCACCGGTGATCGGGGTTGCTGCCCATAAAGGAGGCGTTTACAAAACCTCAGTTTCTGTTCATCTTGCTCAGGATCTGGCTCTGAAGGGGCTACGTGTTTTGCTCGTGGAAGGTAACGACCCCCAGGGAACAGCCTCAATGTATCACGGATGGGTACCAGATCTTCATATTCATGCAGAAGACACTCTCCTGCCTTTCTATCTTGGGGAAAAGGACGATGTCACTTATGCAATAAAGCCCACTTGCTGGCCGGGGCTTGACATTATTCCTTCCTGTCTGGCTCTGCACCGTATTGAAACTGAGTTAATGGGCAAATTTGATGAAGGTAAACTGCCCACCGATCCACACCTGATGCTCCGACTGGCCATTGAAACTGTTGCTCATGACTATGATGTCATAGTTATTGACAGCGCGCCTAACCTGGGTATCGGCACGATTAATGTCGTATGTGCTGGGGAAAG
>JADMIO010835289.1_pt1 | contig 133662 bp, 124 predicted proteins | sample 8958161 | NCBI WGS metagenome assembly JADMIO01 (sample SAMN16585339, study PRJNA669376) | soil metagenome | isolation source: Crop rotation soil | place: USA: Cullars Rotation, Alabama | collected 2011 | reverse complement strand
CCGCGACTTCAAGTCACGTGAATTCCAAGCTTCGGATCCCACTGTGCTGGAAAGATTTCACATTCTCGATGGAGTGGACGGCCGTCGGCAACAGCTCGTAGATCGGCTCGATTCCTTCACTCCACCCCCACGAGGCGGACGTTCCTTCGGTCGTCCCCTCGGTCAGGGTTCGGCCGACACTGCGGCCGGTTGTGTTCCCGATGCTGGTTCCGCGGGTCGTTGCCCGACTTTCGCCAACAGACCTGCCGACCGCATGGGATTGCGAGCGCCCGGTCGTATGCCCGAGAGTGCGCGCGCCGGAAGTTCCGATCGTCGACCCAACTGCTCGCGAACGGGATGTCCCGTGCGTCTCGCCTGAGGTCGTGGCTGAGTTCGTGCCGGCCGAGCTGCTGTTCGAGGTGGAGTGCCCGGTATCATCGGACCGGGAAGCATCGCTCCCAAGATTGCGGGTGTAGGGCGTGTTGCTGCCCCAGATCGGCCGCCCAATTGAACGCAGGTCTCGTCTCTCTGCAATCGCATCAGTGCCGGCCGGGAAGTTGACGCTGAGCCCGCTGGATGAGCCGCTCGCAAATGAGTTTCCCGCCGAACGGCTGTCGGAGGTACCGCGGCTGCTGCTCTCCCCTGCCGTTCGTGATGAAGCAAAGGATGAGTTCCTGCCCGTCGTATCGACGACACTGGAAGAGCGATTCCAACCCGTCATGTCAGAGATACTGTCGGAGGAGCTGATCCCGGTGGTGTCCGTTACTGACCGCGTCGTGTTCGTCCCCAGCGTCTCCGCGTAGCTCTCGGTTTCCGTTCGAGCAATGCTGTCCGTGACCGAAATGCCGGTTGAGCTACTTCGGCTATCCTGCCGGCCGACGCTCCCGTTCCGAAAGAGAATCCGCCGATGGCCAACGACTGTGGGTTTGGTCAGTGTCTCCACCGGATGCTCAAGCTGGAGCGGGACCTGAGCGAGAGCGATGTCGGCGGCGTCACGCGGATCCTTGATCCGGAAGGTAATCTTTACGTTCGTGCCATTCGCGACCGCCTGGCGCAGTGGATCGTCGGGCTGACCGAGCTGCGCCTGCCATTGATGTCCTAACACGCAGAAGGTGCCAAATTTCCTAGCCTCTCCCAGAAGTTGTTCAACGTCACCCGACAGATATCGCTGGCATTCATCCAGGTAGAGGAAGAAAGGCCGTTTTGGATTCCTGCGCCTCTTCGCGTGAAAGAATATAAGGCGCACCAATATTCGGCCCAACAACTCGGCGTCGGACTCGTAGATGCGTTCGTTCCCGGAAAGGTTCGCGAGAATAACATGGCCTTCATCCATGGCCTGGCGAATGTCGAGCGTATGCTCCGCCTGACCAAGGATGTTGCGGACGGCAGGACTACTCTCGAACGTGGCTAGCCGGTTAAGAGGCCCGATCAACTCCGCTTCCAGCGACTGACGAGATTTTGGGTCGGCGCCAAGCGCGTCGATGCGCGCCAAGACCGCTCGGCAAAATGGGTCTTTTAAGACGGTCAGCGCCCACTTGCGAATACCGTGCGGGTCGGTTGGATCGATGAGGAGGTGGGCCTGCGCAAGCGTGAGCCGAAGCTCGGCGATGGCTCCAAACAATCCTTTCAAAACCCGCTGCATCGTGGGTTTGCTGGTCGTATCTTCATCTTTGCGGGCGCGCTCTACCGTCTCAAGAAGCAAGCCAGCGATAACGGAGGGCTCCGTAAAGGAACTAGGTAATTCTGCGCTATTGATGCCGGTTACATAGTCACTTGCCGGATCGATCAAATGACAAATGCGGTCACTCGATAATGACGTTTCCGATAGCCATTTGAGAGTTGTGCGATACAGACTATCACTATGATCTCCGTGAGGGTCCAAGATACATCCACCGGCCCCGAGACTGATGTCTTGCCGAACTGACTCTGCCATCAGGGTCGACTTGCCCGAACCCGAAGCCCCGCATATCCCGGTGTGGGCCGAGCGGGCGACGAGCGGTACCGAAACAGGGTTCGCGGCCGCATCCCGTCCAAGTACAAGGGCCGTAGGATCGCGGGGGGTTGTTGCATGCTCCACCGGGGGTGATCGGCGTCGGGCTGCCAGCCCCGAAAAGCTTGCGTGCACCTCGGCCCGGATGCTGTCCCGGGTAATCAGGGACCGGCCTGGCCGATCGTGTGCGGTCATTGCATCTACCTGGAGCGAGACGCCGCGCCCATGCAGACACGGCGTGTCGAGCTTGTCTAAAGCTTGGCTGGTCTATTCGCCCACGGCCCTGAGGTCGGGCGGTCCATTGCGCCGGGTGGCGCGAGCGATAAACTCTGCCACCCATTCGGGCTCCGGCAGATTGTCGGCCCGGAGGTTGTCCCGGTACTGAATGACTTGTTCCAAGGTCATCCCGGCTCCCGGTGCCGTGGGCTTCGGCGGCTCCGGGATAAGATCGAGCGTTTCTGAAACGCGCGCCTCCTTCCGAGCCGCGCCGATCCGCCGATTGTAGGACTCGAAGTACTCGTCGGACCGGATTCCGCGATCGATCGCGAGCAACTCCCTCCGAGCGCCAGCGAGGCGATTACTGCCCTCCACGACCCGTACATCGGCGGCCAGCAAGGTTTCCTGCATGAGCGCGTCAAAAAGGTACGGGGCAGCGATCGCCTCCACGCGCGCCAGCATGGCAGCTTTGTTCAACTCGCGATCGGCGTTCACGACGGAGGTGACGGAATCAGTCGCCTTCTTTTCTTGTTGCAGTCGCCTGTTGGTGGCCGCGACCGCAGCCGCCCGATTCTCTTCCCGTCGCTGGTGAAAGAAGCTTGTCGCGATGTTAGTTTTGGTTTTCGCGATCTCGATCTCGATCATTGCCCGCTCCGCTGGGGTCAGTGAGGCAAAGGGAAGCGGGGTGCCCGCCATCGCAGGGCTGGTGCTGCGATACGCGGGATGATGGTAGGGGTTTTGGAATTTAGGCATGGCCTTCAATACGCTCCTCTTCATCTCGGGGCGGATCGTCGCCCCCGAGCTCGTCTGCCGCTCGCCGAAGACGAGCGGCGTATTTCTCGTTCTCGTGAACGAAGCCGTCGATTTCTTCCTCGGAGCGGCCTGCCGTGGCGGCTTCAACGAGGTTCTCGAGTTCTTCGGGTGTGGGCTGCCGACCTTGCGCGCGTGCGGTCGTGAAGACGGCTTCGGTGGACGGTCGCGAGCGTGTTCCGGCCGTGAGGAGGGAAACCACTAACAAGGTGACCGTGACGCCGAGCGCCGCTCCGGCGAGTGGCCACATCCAAACTGGCCCGTCGGAAGTGGAAGCGGCGATGGTGGGTACCTGGGGAGGCGCCAATGCAATCGTGACGATCGCCGGCGTGGCCACCGGGATAGGCGGCGGCGGTTGGGGCTGCGGGACGGGCGGTGCACTCCGCGCCAGCTGCTTTGCCTTGGGCGGCTGCGGGCGCGCCGGAGCGGGCCTCGGGGGTACCGGCTTGGCAGGAACGAAATACGGCCGAGCGGGTGCCCAATACGGCACCGCCTGAGGGGGATAAGGACACGGCTGTGGCAGATCGGACGCGAAGCCTGCGCCAGTCGAGATAAGTGCGATCGACGCCGCAGCTAAAATGGTTGCACCATCGCGAACGAGGCCGCCCGTCAACACGGGGTCAGCTCCTGATATCGTCGCGAAGAAGTTCGACCTGAGCGGCCAGGAGAACTGGAATAGGGGCGCTCTCGCGGGCGAGTTCAGCCCAAGCTGCTGCAGCACTTTCGAACCGGCACGCATGCGCGGCCGAGCCAAGGGTCACGACCCCTTGCTTCACACGGGTGACCCATTCTGATCCGACCCGAATGGCGAACTGAAATGTGACCACGCGCCGCCGGCCGCGGGCGCTATCCCCACCTGACTTAACAATTGGGCTGTTAACCGGCGCTCGCGCGCGAGATAATGAAGTCCCGTCGACGGGCATCTGCAGACTCCTCAACCAGGCTGCGGATGGGGGGTTCGGGCGTTGGCGCGCCCGGCCCCCTCTTTTTCTTAAGTCCTCTCCCCTGACTCGCCGCCGGCGGATGCACCGCGGCGTAGCGTCAAAATAGATGCGGACCGGTTTTTTGCATAATCACGTGCACGTGAGCGGTTCTATTGACGGTAACGAATTTGTGCAACTTTCCATTCGCCTGTCGCCGAATCGCCACAGGTCCGCCGCCGCGCCCGGTATAAGGTCGCCGCTCCAAATCGCCTGAACGGACACGTGGATGGAAAAATATAATCTCGAACAAAAGCGCGCCATCCTAGCATATGAGGAAAACAGCTTTGGTCGCCTGATGTTCCGCGTAAGGAAGGAGAAGGATATCAACTTCTACCGGAACGCTTATCGACTGCTGCTGGAAATATACAGTCGAAACCTCGAAGGAGAATACCTGAGCAAAACCGAAGCGTGCGAGCTGATATCGCTCAGTCATCGGAACGCTGCGCAGAAATACGTGAATGAAGCTAAGGAAAAAGGCTTTGTTGAGTTTCGACGTAGTCGAACCGACCGCCGGCGCATAGACGTAATTCCTAAACAGCAACTGCTGGATTTTGTAGAATACGAACTTGAGCAAACTGGAGATATGATACGAAATGCGTTCGGAACAATATTAGAGGCTGGCTCGATGCCGAAGGATAACGCTGCCTTTTCCGGCGCGAAGAAGATTCCTACTTAGGGGGAGGGTTGCAGATTTCCACAGCCGCGGTAGGCTGACCGTAGCTCCATCCGCTTGGCCGCCGTCCGATTATCGGGCGTCGGCTCTCAGGATGGAGAAGTACATGGCAGACAGCTTCGGGCGGTCAATGGCCGCCGAACCGGGCCAACCACCCTTTGAATTTGTTCGGGCGGAATTCGCGCCGCTTCAGGATGGCGGCATCCGCGTCGCGGTGACCGCGACATTTTTCGACGAACGGGATTTCGAACTCGTGGACCAGGAACTCGCTTCCGATCGGGTCCCGAGCATCGACGCCGCGTTGGCGCTCGTGCGCGAGCGCGTCGTATTCGCCTGACACTCCCCTCGCAACAGGAGATGACCATGGCAGAAAATCATGCGCTGGCGTTCCGCGTCTACACGGTCGCGAATCGCGGCGAGGGCAAAGAGGACTATTGGCTCAATATCGGCGCGGCGTTCCCACACAAGGACGGGAAGGGCTTCAATGTCGTCCTGCAGGCCCTCCCGGTCGACGGCAAGCTGGTGCTACGGGAGCCGCAGGGCGAAGACGAACAGCCCCCGGCCGACAACAAGATCACGAACGTGCGGTCCTATCGGGATCGCCGGTCTGGCTGACACCTCTTTAAAGGACAGCATGGACTGAACCCCTCGCCACAGCGGCGAGGGGCTTTCTTTAGACTCGGGAAACTTAGTACGCCCGGCCAGCCCAGCGGCGGTCGCGGATTTCACCCGTTCGTGCGCTAACAGTCAGAATGAAGACTCCGCCCCGAGTCGAGACGGCCTGAACGGTATAGGTCCACCGTCCCTGATCAAGGATCTGAATCTGGTCGTATCCCTGATCGCGTAGGATGCGCCTGATCTCCCATGGGCGCAGACTTTCATTCTGCTGCGGCGTGACAAAGCGCGGTCCGCCTGGCCCGATTTCAACACCTCCACCCGGCGTGTAAATCCCGAAGCCCGGCGGTGCAGCACTGGCGCTACTCGCAGCCAAACCCAGAGTAACGGCAGCTATAGTCGTAAGAAGTAAGTTTCTCATGTCGGGTCTCTCCCCTCCTATCCACGTCGCCCCGCACCGGGCCAGTGCCCGTCGGCTCACAGCGCTAGAACCGCGAACCTGAACGCAGCATGAAGGAAGGCGGCCTGCTATAATGAATACAGACGGTCTACCTTGGTTGCGCCTCGGCACGCTCGAGAATGGTGCGCCGAAAACGGAATCCAATTTCCCTCCGTCTTGCTGGCTATCGGGTCGCCTCAGCCGGCGCAGTAATTATCGGTCAGTGCAGTAACGTCGGTGCGAACCAGCCGACCAAGCTGCAGGCCGCACCCACAGCACCGAGGGCGGCGGCTCCAAAGGCTAAGAACATCAGCGCGGTAATCACTGCAGAAGAGGCGAGCACGATTGCGATCTGGAATGCCGCCGAGCCATATTCGAACATATGGTACGCGGAGAGAGCGTGATCCCGTTCGGCTTCCGCGGCCTTGGCTTTTTCCATGAGCTCCTTCCGGCCGTCGCCGGTTGCCGGCTCGCTTTCGTAGCGCGCTACCGTCGCGTTCCAGGCATCAATCTGCTTTTGCACAGCGGCCTTCGCGTCCGGCGGCACGTTGCCCGACACCTGGGCGAGCGCGGCATTCTCAGCTGCCGTCCTGATGGTGGTCTGTCGAATAGTCTTAGCTTGGAAGAAGGCCCACTGATCCGACGCCCGTATATTTGCGTCCACCGCCGTAGTTTGGGCCGCTTTCCCGGCCGCCTCGCTGATCGCGAGCAGCGCCGCCAAGCCGGCGATCAGGACACCGATACGCCGGTTGATAAGATTGTGAGCGCTCCCGTGCTCGGCGGCTTTGTGGATTTCCTCATGGGTTTCGAGCCCCTCCATCGTCCCCTCCTTTTGAATCCCCGCCCGTCATGAGGAAATCGTGTGAACCAGCTCCGATCGGCAGGACCAAGCGCGCCATAGGGCCGCTGCACAGAAACTAGCCGAGCGGTGCCAACCGTCCAAATTGGGTTGGACGTGCATCATGAGCCTCGGACAGGAGCCGGCCCGCCAGGTAAGTTGCGCGCGCGGTGCAACGGCACACCGTGAATTAGCGAAGCTGCTGGTTTTGCTGCCTACAATGTGCAGCAGCACCGCTCGCTCCCTCGCCTCGGCACCCGATTGTCGGATGCCGAACGAGAGGAACGAGACTATGCATCTCCCCAAAGAGATACGCCGCGCGAAGCTCGAAACGCTGATGCGGGCCGAAGGCTCTGAAAGCTTTGAAGCGCTATGCCAGGACGTGATCGGCGACAGCGTCTCGCCGGCGATCTGTGTCGAAGCTGGGTGCGACTACATCACCGAAATGGAGCCCGACCAGGAGCACGGCTACTGCGAGGGGTGTGCACGAAACAGCGTGGTGAGCGCGCTGGTGCTCGCCGGCCTCATCTAAGGAGGCCGGTCATGTGGTTCCGCAATCACTACCGCTGCGACCGCTGTGGCACGTCCTGGACCGACGAATGGTCCTGTTGTTGCGATGACGACTGTCCGCAGTGCGGTGCCCGGCATATGAGTCCCCTCGAAAGCGAGGACCTCACCATCATTATCGATGAGGACGATGACGGCACGTTTGCCGTCCTCTGCTCGCCAGACTCGGCCAGCGACGAACCCGACTATGATGAGGTCGCCCGCTTCCCTACCAAGGCTGAAGCCCGGGCGTATGCGGATTCTCTCACCGAAGCCGTCGCACGATCAGCAGAAGGCAACAACCCCGCAACCGCTCTGGACGAAGATGATTCGAACGGCGCGGCCGGCATTGGCGTCATCGCCGTCGAGGGCAGCCTCGACGCGCTCCTCGCGGAAGAAGACGAGGACGATCATTCTGCTTCAGAGGAAGCCATCAGCAAAATCCCGGCCGAGATTCCGGCGACGGCAAATAGGCAGAGCCGCGCCGAGCGCATTCGCGCACTCAATGACGCGTTCCGGTCGACCTTGGACCCGAAGGCCGGCCGCGTGATGCTGACCGCCGGAGTGGACGCACTCCCCTCCGACGTGAAGGCCACTGCAATCCGCAAGGTCGCCACGTTCTCAGACTTCTCGCCGGACAACGACCCCCACGGCGAGCACGACTTCGGCTCGTTCGATCTCGCCGGGCACACGTTCTTTTGGAAGCTGGACTACTACGACGAGGCGCTCGCGTTCGGCTCGAACGACCCCGCCGATCCCGAGCAAACCATCCGCGTGCTCACTCTGATGCTCGCGGCGGAATATTGAACCTCAGCCCCCCGCCCTAACCGGCGGGGCCTTCTTTGCGCGAATGGCGCGAGGCGACCAGTACCAGTTACTCGCGATGGTCGTCACGGGCCTACACGCTTCCAGATTGCAGACCTAGGCGAAGCGTAAGGTTGCGGTGGCTTCGTTCACGTCTGCACGCAGCTCGCTAGCAACGCGGCCTGTGAAGGCGGAGCGGGCTGCTGCAGGAATTCGCAACATCAATCCGACGCTCACCATTAGGACTTTTACTACCATAATTTTCCCGTTCCGCCGGGCGACAGATTTAGCGAGGTGGGCGGACGCATTGCGGAAAGCGGGCGTCCCTGATTGATCGAGCCTCAAGGGGTATCAGTACGAAGCAGTTTAGGCTTTTGCAGAGCAGAGCCGGGTGGAAAGGCACGAAGCTCCGGTAGTGTTTTTGACAGGCTTCAACGCCGTTACATGAGCTGGGCGAGGGAGCGGAAGGCCATCTATGCCTTCGCACTGACCAGTGCCGCCGGTGCCGGTACATACCAGCGTCGGTCTTTTGGAAAGCGTTTGCGTACCTCTCGGGCGGCGGCTTCGCGGATCGCGTTGAGATGCTCCGGGGCTTGCCGGGATAGCAGCTCGGCAGCGCGCACGGTGGCGCGCGCGAACATTGTGACAAAGCCCTCCGGGGTATCGAACTCCCACCCGCTTTCGATCGTCGAGAATTTGATGTCGGAGAATTCCGCGGCCGTCAGGAGGGCGTGGGCGCTCTCGCGATTAGCGAACAGATGAAAGTCGGGGCCCCGCGGCATCGCTACGTTCGGTGAGCCGTGCGTCTTTATAATCCGGTAAAGCAACTCAAATCCCGCACCTTGATCCGGGCCGCACCAAACCGTCATCGCAAACCGCCCACCGGGCCGTAGCACGCGGCGCGCTTCCCGCAGCGCTTGGAGCTGGTCGGGAATGTGACAAATGCCGAGATTCGACACGACCGCATCGAACCGGGCGTCGGGAAAAGGCAGGAGTTGCGCATCGGCTCCAACGAAGGTTGCGGCGGGCACTCTACTGCGCGCGAGCGTCAGCATCGCCGGCGAGAAGTCGGCACCAGTGGCCTTGCACTCGCTCGCGGCCAATGCCTCCGCGACATTCCCCTGCCCGCAACAGAGATCGAGGACGTCGTGGCCGACCTTGGCGGACACCGCGTCGAGCAGCGGGCCGATAGTCCGGTCGGAGGCTTGCGCGAATAGATCGACATAATCAGCAGCGCGTCTGGGATCGGCCCAGCCGCGCGCCTCCAATTCCTTGAACGCGGTGTAATCGCTCATTGTCACCCGGAGCTATGCGGCGCGCGATAATACCAAGCCCCTCGCAAACTGGGCTAGGCCGGCAGCAAATCTTCGAAAAGCCCGCCGAGGCTAAGCAGTGAGGCGAAGGCGGGGTTGGTGGTGCGGAACCGCACCAATCTCGCGAGCTTCACCGTCGAAGACCATTTCGGCTCCTTCGAACTCGCCGGTCATACGTTCTTTTGGAAGCTCGACTACTACGATGAGGCGCTGGCCTTCGGCTCGAACGACCCCGCCGATCCGGAACAAACGATTCGCGTGCTAACGATCATGCTCGCCGAGGAATATTGAGCTTCAGCCCCGCCCTTATCGGCGGGCTCTTCAATCACGCACAGCTAGGAAACACCCAATGAGGTCTCTTCACAAGCCGCCAACTTGGCTCGATTCTAAGGCTCTTGTGAATCGACGCGGAACCATGAGTTAAGGTGACGTAGGGACTCATCTTTTTATGTTGTCTGGCCTGTTGCGGCTGGGACGAGGGTTGCGCTTCTTGCGGCGGTGGGATGAATACTTAATCCCGGCCAGAATGCTGGATTGACGATGTAGCTCGACTCAGCCGCGCGCCCGGCCCTGATTTTCAGCTGCCGCAAGTCGTAATTGACCCCAAAGATAAAATGGTCCTGGTCCCGCATTCGGATGCCGAGAACGCCATAATAGAGCAGGAAGTCGCAAACTTTATCCTGGTCGGCCACATCGATCTTAGCGGCGTCGAGGATGCCCTTAAGCGTTTCGGCGGACAGGACCACCTCGGCGTCTAGAAAGTGATAAAGGAGATCGCGTGCTCCCGGAAACACGTCTGTCAGTTCACGGTCGAGTTCCTCGATCAGATCCTGTGAGTAGGTTCGGAGGCCCTTCTGGATATCCTCGTGGCTAATCCTCTGGCGCCCAAAATTTATGGCGAAGCCACGACAGTGATTGAAAATTTTAATGAGATTGCGGGGTCGCATCAACGTGCGCTCGATAAGATAGGCGGAGCTTTCCTCACCCTCGTAGTGGCTGTCACAAAGCTGGCGCCAGATACTGAAGAAATCGGCGCCGCGTTGCGCATTCGTGAGGTTTGATACAAGGCGCAGCCTCAACATTTCCCGCAGCATGTCGGGATCGGCCCAATCGAGTGTGGCACGCATCTCCTTCCCGTAGTCCGGACTCTGGCGCATCACGTGGTCATAGACGTCGTTTCGGATGAAGACGATGCAGTGGAACTCGTGTCCGTTGCGGCGCATCTCGCGCTCGACCTTCCGACCAGCGTCAACAAGACAGCGGAGCACGATTGCGTCGATCACCTCAACGCCCTGAGTACTCCACCCCTTATCGAGATTGTCGAAAAAAACCCAGACTGCGCGCTTTTTCTCGAGGTAAGCGGAAATCTGGCGTTGGAGAGTAGCAAGGTCGTGGCTGTACAGCAGCTCCGTAACGTCAGCGTTAGTGAGCTTCTTACCCGGCTGATTGCCGAACTTTTGCCGGTACTTAGCTGCTAGCCGATCCGAGAGCATCAATAAGCGCTCGGAGAAGTCGCCTTCGCTAGCAAAATCAACTGCCTTATAGGTGCGGCTCAGATTAACATATAAATCGTAAATTTCATGGTTGTGCTTGTAAATAGGTTTATCTTTTTCGAGCAGCTTATAAGCCACTTCCAAAAGAATCAAGTATTCCCAGAAGGCGGTAATTAGGTGCTGCCGGGCACCCTCGCTGAGGTATTCTAGTATCTCCTCCTTTAGCTTAATTAGCTGATAGCCCTCGGGCTTGAGATCTACCATTATATTGCGCTTATCAGCCCGTGTCTTATCGCGGGCGCTGATAAAAAGGGCGGTCTTGCCCGACCCCTTTCGACCGACCACAAGATTCACTTCACCCCGAATGGCTCTTTCGAATTGGTCGGTCTTAAGATAATAGCGCTCCAGTGTAGTCATCTCATTTTCGGCGCGGGGATCGCCGACGCTGATCGATTGGAGCAGGGTGGCCGGACCAGCGGTCGCGGGATTGGTCTCTGTGAAGTGAGCAATGATGGACGGTGCGAATTCGGCAATTGCAGCTACAATCTCTGCCTCGGTCTTGAAGACTTTGGCATCGTCGCGGATATCGAGCGGGACCTCATATCCGTGGGGTGCCAGGACGAGCGTCGGCTTTCCCATCCCGTCCGCCAAGCCGGCGACGAACATGCTGCGGACATTATGCGCGTCTGAGTCAGAAACTCCGTCTGTTTGGAGGAGCAGGACGACGCCGGACGAGCTGGCAATCTGTCGAATGGCGTCCGGTGCGGACAACCGGGAATCCTCGTCCGGGTTGAAACTGCGGTACCGGTAGCCGGCCTTTTTCACTCGCGAAATCATCACTGTGGCGTCGGCACCCCGCGTGGGCGGCTCGACGATGTAGACGAGCGTTTGCGGGTCGAGCGTGAGATCAAATGGTTGATGGCGCTCTTCGATGTAGGCCGACAGGCGGCCCGCGAGTCCTTGGGCGTCGGCGTATTCGACGTAGCCGATCGTATCGAAGATGCCTGTGGTCCGCCCGAGGGCCTTGTCCCCCTCGATCGCGCTGCTTCGGACGAGGAACGCTCGCTTCTTCTTCCCGATAGCGTAGCCGATTTCATAGACAACGTTCAGATTCAGGAATGTGATATCTGCCACCACGATTGCCGACTCATCGATATTCTCCAAGATCGGAGAGATAAGCGGCTGGCCCGCGATATCGTTGAATTGCCATGGGTGGAAATCATACGGCTGTGCAAGAGCGTTGGCCCTCCGGACTCCCTCAAGCATCGTCTCAGCGTGGGCTGTGTCGCGCGACGCGTAGGCGACAAATGCCTTCTGTTTGCCCGCCATGTTCCGCGCTCCAGTCGGGTTGCCGCCGTGCAGCTATGTCGTGTTCCGGAGGTGCAACTGCAACAGAGGTCCACGAGCGGTCGAGTTCGGTCATGGCCGACTTTCCGGAAGATTGCCGGCAATGGTGAGCTATCTCTGGGGAGGTCGCCTACGCCCGCAGTGCGCCGTGAACGACGGCGATGACAGTCACGGCGCCGGCGCCCTCGTCAGCCTTGTAGACGATGATGTAGGGGTGCTCGATCAACTCACGTGTTCCGGAAATGAGACCCGGGCGGCCAATGTGGGCCAAGCCGGGGGTCGTGAGCCTCATCACCTTTGCCTCAATGCGGTCGATCAACTCCGCGGCCGCGCGTGGGTTGTCCTTCGCGATCCACTCGGCGATTGCAACAAGGTCGTCCTGCGCTGCGGGTTCAAAAACGACCCGCATATTATGATGCGCGGAGCTTCCGAAAGACGTCCTCGGCTGGAATGGTGCGGTCGCTCGGGTTTGCAAGTCGGTGTGCAACCTCCGCCGCCTGTTCCGGCGTGAGCCGGAGTTCGCTGCGGTGCTGCTCTTCCATCTCGCTTAGAAGGCGCGCCACGTCCTCCTGTCGGTCTTCCGGCCAGGTTTGCACGCGCGTGATCATCTCTTTCAGTTTGGGTGCCATACCTGCCATTATAGCACACCACCCCCTGCTGCTCAGCGTAGCCCGCTGGCCGCGTCGACCGTCAACGCACTTCCATGAGTCGCGGCCAGCGGCGATGTCGCTGCCGCGGCCTCAATCTCCCAAAATGCGTCGCGCCTGAACGGCCAGCCTAAGGCCGGTCGTTCGTAGAAGATCCTCCTTCACGAGACGCTGATACGCCTTGGCTTGGCCTGCTCTGCTTTCGGCAGAATGAGGGTCAAGACACCGTCCTTCAACTCTGCCCTGATCGCGGTTTGGTCGATCTTGCTCGACAGCTCGAACGAGCGGTTGTAATGGCCGATATTGTACTCGGTATAAAGCGGCTGAAGCCCTTCATACTGATCAAAGTCGATCCGGCCGGTCACGGTCAGCACGTCGTTTTCGATCCCGACCTCCACGCTGTCTTTGGGAACGCCCGGCATTTCCAGGATCACGGTGAGCGCCTGATCGGTCTCGTAGATGTCGGCAGCGGGAACGAAGACACGAGCCGGTATGGTGCTTTCCTGACGCCGATCGACCTCCCGCTTCGGCTGAACCTGCAGTTCCTGTTCGGCCATGGTGCTCTCTCCCGGTTCACTTGATTTGGATGGCGCGCGGCTTCTCACTTTCAGCGCGCGGGACGAACAGGCTCAAGAGCCCATCCCGGTACTCCGCCCGAATGCTCCCGGCGTCGATCTGAAGCGGCAGCGAGATCGTCCGGTCGAAGATTCCGGACGGCCGTTCCCGCCGGTGCATGCTGGCCTTGTCTCCGTAGTTGACCGTCTTCTTTCCGGAAATCCGGATGGCGCGTTCTTTGGCCTCGATATTCAACTCCGCCTTGTCGATCCCGGGAAGCTCGATGAGGGCGACAAAGTCGTCGCCTTTTTGAAAAATGTTGATTGGAGGGTAGCCGCCCATACCGCCGGCGCGGTCGCCCATCCAGGAGCTGTCGAGACGAGAATCGAGGGCGCGTTGCAGCGCATCCAGCGCCGCAAACGGATCGCCAAAACCTCCCCACATCAGACCCTCCTTTCGCATTTCGCCACGCCGAAACGGCCAGGGCGGCTCGCCTCCGGCAAATCACGTCAACCCGGCGGCCCCCCAAGGCTTCATCACGCCAGAGAGGTTGTCTTGAAGCGTTTGCTTTTCAAGTGGGTGACCGGGCGCTTCCCTGACGTACAGCAATTGAGTGCCTGCCCCGGAGTTTGGCGCTGCTTCGCTGGTTCGGCCTCTGGACGATACACCCTGATGTGGCACCCTGCCGTGCCACCATATCGCGCATTCCGATTGGAACAGGGCTAACGCTCGCGTCGGGTAGTGCAAGACGATGCGGGTGTTGTCGAGTGCCCCGAACTGTTGAGCAGGCTGGCGGACTGAGAGCCGCTGGGCCGCTAGATCGGGTGGCCTTCCGACGCGCTGTTTTGCTGGTCGAAAGCTTGCCGATCCCGGAGTATCTCCTCCTCCAACTCCTCAAGCGCAACGCGGCAGCGTGCGATGGCTTCTTGGGATGGCTCGCCCGCCTCAATCCAATCTTGGTCTATCATCCCTTCATTGTACCACCCTCGATGATATCTCTCCGGCGGGCGAAGTTGCGCCGGCTTTGCCGCTGAACGGCTTCCCGCCGCCCCGGGATAGGCGCATAGAGCCGCGGTGAGAGCGCCACCGGTTCGTGACCACGTAATCCGCGAAGCCAAGCTCGATAGGGCCACTGGTCACTGAGTTCGTTGGCCGGCAGTGGGTGGAATTCCGGGGCCAGGATATCAGCGTCGCCGGCGGAAACCCGGAAGACGAGCAGCGTGCCGGCGTTGCCTAACACCGCTGCCCTGACGATGGGGTCGACCTGTTCCAAAAACTGGTTGGCGAGCACGAAGTGCACCGCGAATTTTCTCGCCTCCGACAGGAGCGAGGCAAAGGCCTCCGTGCCGAAGCTCTGAAACTCGTCGACATGGACGAAGAACGGCCGCCGGTCCTCGGCGGCCAGTTCGCTACGCGCCATGGCGACGAGCTGGAGGTGCGAGAGAAGAAGCGAGCCTAAAAGGTTCGACGCCGCCTCGCCGATTCGTCCCTTGGCCAGATTGGCAATCAGAATGCCGCCATGGTCCATGGCGCGCCGAAGGTCGAACTTCGGCGCAATCTGGCCAAGGATGGTGCGCAGGATCGGCGAAGCGGTGAATTGCCCGACTTTGTTGAGAATGGGTGCCGCGGCTTCCGCTCGGAAGCGCGGCTCATAAGAGGGGTACTCTTCCCGCCAAAACCGCGCGACCATCGGGTCCCGAATCCGGGCAGTGAGCCCGTCCCGAAACTGCTCGTCGGTGTAAAGTCGGGCGAGGTCAAGAAGGCTCGGCCGGGGGCTCTCCAGAAGAGCCGCCACGCCCTGGAACAGGAAATGCTCGAGCCGCGGTCCCCAACTGTCAGCCCAGAGCTGCCGGAAGGCCGAGACGATGCCCGATGCGGCGAGCGCATGCTGCTCGGGCGGGATGCCGGCGAGCGGGTTGAAGCCGACCCGGAACTCCGGGTCGGCGACATCGAGGTAGCATACCTGGTTGATGCGGTGCCGCGGCATTGCCTCGATCAGCGCCTCGGCAAGGTCGCCGTGCGGATCGAGCACGGCGACACCCTCTCCGGCCATGAGGTCGCCCATGGCCAGATTGAACAGCGCCGTGCTCTTCCCCGACCCCGATTTGCCGAGGAGATAAAGGTGACGATGCCGCTCTTCGGGCGAGAAGCTGATCCCGTGCCCGCGCGAGGCTCTTGCAATGTAGGGTTGCTCCGGTTCCATAGACCGGGGCAGCCTCCGGTGCGAAGCACCGAAGCCTCGAGAAGGCGGTGCCGGCCGTCGATCCCGACTGCCGGCCCTCTGTGGGAGATGGGGGCCGGCACCAGGTGGCCCGCCGGGCCTCCTGGTCTTGGATGCCGGCGCGGTACGAGAGGCTGTCCCGGAATCAAGAGCCCGGAGCCAACTCTCCGATTCTACCGCGTTGAGGTTTGTTCGAGCCGCGGCGCCTACCGGCGCCGCTGTGGATAGCGCGAGCACCTTAGCCCTAGGAGAGCGAGCACGATCGAGGACGGCCTCGCTCCCACCCTCGGCCGTCCGCATGTTTTCCGGTGTTCTCCTCCCGTCGAGCACCGGCGAGACACCTGCATCCAACCCCCCCCGCTTTTGTCGGAGGTCCGCACCGGAGGCGAAGCCGGAGGGAACCCCGAAGGGGTGCGGGCCGTCCGCGACAGCGGCCGACCCCGCGCAGTCAGCCGGGAGCGACGACGTTTAGGAGGAAGCGAGCGGCCGTCAGTCCCCCGCCATCGGGCGCGCGAGGCCCGCCGGTTCTGTCCTCAGGACCGGTGGCCGAAGCATAGCCCGTGGCAAAGAGGGGGATGACGGCGCGGGGTCGGGCGCAGAGCCCGACAAAAGCGGGGGGAAAAGATGAGGAGGCACAAAGCCTTTTGGCCGACGGAAGAGAACGAGAGGGTACATATGGCATGTACCCCTCGAAGTACCCTTTGTGTGCGGCAAAGGGAGCCGTGTTCCTGTGTTTATGGGAGGAGAACACACCCTCTGAGTGGAGATATATCAGAAGCATATGGGGGCGAAAGAGCCTTGGCATTTCGTCGTTAATTCAAGCCATATCTCGCGATTCCGAGGCGCCGAGATTTCGGTCAAAGCCCCCACTTATTTAGGTCAGAACCCCCACCTCCTTCGGTCGGAGCCCCCGGGTTGAACGCTCCGCCGGTCATGCAACAAAGCCCACCATTCGGCGGGCTGTTTGGCATGAATCGGCATTGGGTCAGACGGCCTGTCCTACCTGGACTCGCCAGCTCTCAAAGCTGGTGAGGCGGTCGGAATGCCGTTCGGCAACGATCCGGTCACGAGCGCGGTCGACGACCAGCTTTGAGCCGGACGCAAAGCCGGTCGCCCCTGCCTGCTGGGCCAGAGCCTCGATGGTTATCCGCTCGGCGCTGGAGAGGCTGGCGAATACAGCCTGGATCTCTTCGTGCCGAAAGCGGGCAAAGGCGTCCTGAAGGGCGTCCTGCTCGGCCTTGCTGGCCTGGGCTGCTGCTGCGGCATCGCTCGCCTGCCGGCGCTGCCGCTCCTGCAGATAGGGTGCGACGTACTGCCGGACGCCGCCAAGGCTCTGCACCCGGAAGTTGGTACGCTCGGCCTCCCTGAGGGCGTAGTCGAGGAAGGCTGAGATACCCTCAAGCGGGATATCGGCGAGGAGCGCCTTGGCGCTCTCCACTTCCCTACTCGACACATAGGGAATGCCGGCCAGCTTCTGGCCGGAGCGCCTCTCCTGGAAGAGATAGGCGACCTTCACTGGCTCGGCCTGCTGCCGGTCGTCGTGGAACCGGAACTGCAGCCCACCCTGACGGCGCGAACGATAGAACCGGTCGTAATCGGCAAAGAAGGTGGCTCCCGGCCGAAAAGTGATGACGAACCCTTCCCCGCTTCTGGCCGGACTGATCGCATACGAACTGAGGAAGCCCACCTTGATGAGCTGCCGGAGATGCGGGCCGAGCTGCTCGGTCTCGATCTTGGATCGGTGTTTCAAGACGGTGAGCCCGCCCAGCCATTCCCGGCAGATCGCCTCGTAACGCTTGGGGAAGACGAGCTTGGCCTTATGGTGGCCGTCATAGAGGTTCGAAAAATGGAAGAAGAGGCGCATCATCACCGCTTGGCCGATGGTGCCGAGCTCGCGCATAAGCGCGTGGTTGAGGCAGGTGAAGTGGTCGTCCTGCAGCGAGGCGATGATCGGCCGTGCGAGTGTCACCACGCAGGTCTCGATCGGATCGCTCTCCCGCTCCGCTCGCTCCAAATAGACCTCTGGGAAGATCGCAAAAGAATGCTCGGCGAAGCGGCCTTCCCGGGTCTTGAAGGCGGTGCCCACGAAGGTTCGCTGGATTTGCATCAACGCTCTCGTCAGCTGCTCGCCGTCGCGGCCGCCCCAACTCTGTCGGCCGATCAAGCGCGTCAGCTCGCGCCGCGTGAAGGAGATGTCCCCCTGCACGGGTCGGCCATAATCGGAGTGCTTCCTCATCAGCGCCACAAAAATCTTGTGCGCGAGCGGACCGGGTTGGCCGAGCTCCAGATCGGGTCGAATGACGATCTGCTTCTCGGCAATTCCGGGCTTGAGGGCGATCTCTCCGGTTTGCGAACCGGCTCGTTTCGGGTCGTGGCAGAACAGCGCCCCGGCGATCCGCAGCAGCGTGTTCTCCATGTAGATTTTTTCGGTCAGCTGCTCCGCAGCCGCGCCGCTGGTTTCGTTCATCGTCTCCATAGCTGATGCAGAAATTATAACGCCCGCTCGGGGTTTCCGGCGGGCGAGGCTGTGGAGAGCGAGCCGCTATGACGGTCGCAATCACTGCAGCGGAGAATCCTCTTCCGACTTGCTGTCGCGCTCGCGTGCTCCGGGCAGCATGGACGTGAACATGCGCTGGAAGCCCTGCATCAAAATGTTGGTCTCCTTATCGCGGTCGACGATCTGCTTCACCGTCTCCTGCAGCACGGTGATCTGTCCGTCCTTCGTCCCGACCTGGCTGCGCAGGAATTCGTTCTCGCTTTGAAGCTGCGCGACCAGCCGCGACACCTCCTCACGATTGTCGTCGCTTGTCGCGACCGGTCGCGACAAGTCGGGGTTTGTCGGGCTCGGAGCTTCCTCATTTTTCTGCGGAGCACGAGCTGCGACAGGGGTCGACATCGATTCGTCGTGTCGTGGGTTGTCGCTGCTTGTCGCGCCTTCCTCATCATCGGAAGAACCTTGGTCCTGCGATGCAACAGGTGTCGCGACATGTCGCGACATGTCGCGACCGGTCGGGGTCACTTCCTTGATGTAGGCGATGTGCTTGTCGACGCTCTCCGGCTCGATCAGCCACTTCTCGCCGAAGCTTGTTTCGATCAGCCGGCATTGCAAATGGCCCTTCGCGCAATAGCGCTGGACGCTTCGCGGTGTCCGGGGGAGTCCCGCTTCATCATAGCGGGCGAGCGCTTCGTCGATCGAGAGAGTGAACTCGGTGTCGGGGGTTGTCGCGGCTTGTCGTGGCATGTCGTCGGTCATGCCTTGATGATACCGCGCGGCCTCCCACCCGCCTCGCGGTTATCCCCAAAAGGGGAGGGAAGTTTCTTGGGCGGTTTCTTGGGCCTTAAAAAGATTGCTACGGCTAAGTTATTGAAAGAATGGTGGGCGGTAGAGGGATTGAACCTCTGACCCCTTCCATGTCAAGGAAGTGCTCTCCCGCTGAGCTAACCGCCCTTTGCCGACGCCACGGTCGCGGGTTCGACGGCATCCGCCGCCCTATACAGGCAGCGTGTCTGCGGTTCAAGCTTTTGTCTGGAACCACCTCCCGGTCCGACCGGTCGGAGGCTCTATCAGAACGGCCCGCCAAAGGCGGGCCGCTTGGCATCCCGGATGGTGTCCCTCCTACCAGCCGCCATACTCGTGGCACATGCGGAAATCGTCGCGATGATAGAACCACGGCGCTGCCGCAACGTGTGCGCAGTAGCGATATTCGGCCATCCGCTCCCGCGGCGTAATCGCATTGACCATCGGGTAGGCGCGACCCTGCGCGTCGCGCTCCATCTGACGGATATTGCGCTCGGCCTGCGGGCCGCTCTGCTGCGCGGTGTTCCAGTCGTTTCCCTCGGCGAGCGCCGGGCCGATTGCCGCGATCAGCCCTATGGCCGCGGCGGCTGCAGTTTTCATGATCGGCATTATCGTGCCTCCTTCTCGGAACTTGTGCCCCTTAGGCAGCCAATCGCTGGCAACCGCGTGCGTTCCCGGTCGAACCGGGCCCTTTGCTTCACAAGCGCTTGGGCTCAGCGGAGGAGGTACTTCGGCCCGCTCACGTAGGGATTGCCGCGCTCGAAGAAGCGAAGCAGGCGATCGGCCTCCTTGGTGAGCCCTATCCGCGTGGTCACCCCGATTTCGCCGACCGGGAGGGCGGCAGCGCCGAGCCAGAGCGGCCCATCGCGGCAAAGGTCGCGCCCGTCGTCGGCAAGTGTGATCTCCAGCGCCCCCGCAAGCCGTCCCGGGCCCTTGGTGATGTCGTATGGCCTGATGTCCGGGCGTTTCTTGCGCATGCGATCCACGCCGAACAATGGCTCGATTGCGCGGAGAAGCACACCGGAGCCGATCCCCGGCCGCTCTCCTACCACGTTGAGGCACGGCCAGCAGCCATAGGAGAGATAGACATAGGCGTGCCCACGTTCGCCAAACAGCGAACGGGTGCGCCGGGTCTCGCCGATGAAGCCGTGGCAGGCTGCGTCGCCGATCACGTAGGCTTCGGTCTCAACGATCCTCCCGCCGAGGAGCATGCCATCGACCTCATGGGCGAGCGTCTTGCCGATCAGGAAGCGCGCCAACGTCGCGGTATCGGTGGGAAGCTCGTTGCGCTTTAGGCGAGGGGGAACGGAGAGGAGGAGCCGATCCGCAACTTGCGCCGGTGGCGGACCGGCGCCTTGTTCTGAAGCGCCTTGGTTGCGCCGCCGTCCAGTGCGGCGGAGGGGTTCCGGCTGAGGAGCCTCCTCAACTTTCTGCTGCATTCCCGTTTGTGACGCCATGCGTACTCGCCCCGCTCCATTTCTCGGGATTTTGCGGTAACCGGCCCCCGCCGTTTTGGCCGGCTCGGAAGCGCTCCAGGCGATTGCTTCTCCACCGCTAATTCCCTATGTGTGCGGTGCACCGTCGCGGGTCCAGCGACGACTGCTCCGGGCACTTCGATTTCCACCGTTCGCGAGACGCGACATGCCGGCCTTTCTCAGCGCCTATCTGCCGCTCGCCATCTTCATGGCAGTGGCCCTCGTGATCGGCCTCGCGCTCCTGGTGGTGCCGTTCGTGGTCGCGTACAAGAGCCCGACGCCTGAGAAGCTCTCGCCCTACGAGTGCGGCTTCAACCCGTTCGACGACGCGCGGATGAAGTTCGACGTCCGGTTCTATCTCGTAGCGATTCTCTTCATCATCTTCGACCTCGAGGTGGCGTTCCTGTTTCCCTGGGCGGTCGCTTTCGGCGGTCTCGGCGCGCTCGGCTTCTGGTCGATGATGCTGTTCCTGGCGGTGCTCACCATCGGTTTTATCTACGAATGGAAGAAGGGGGCTCTGGAATGGGACTGACCCCCGTCCGCACGACACTCACCGCCCCGGCGCCTAAGGGTCTCGTCGGGCACGACGGCAAGCCGATCGGGAGCGACGATCCGTTTTTCCGGGAGGCCAACGCCGAACTCGCTGACAAGGGGTTTCTGGTCACCGCCGCGGAGGACCTGATCACCTGGGCGCGCACCGGCTCGCTGATGTGGATGACTTTCGGTCTCGCCTGCTGCGCGGTCGAGATGATGCAGATGTCGATGCCGCGGTACGACGCCGAGCGCTTCGGTTTCGCACCCCGCGCCTCGCCTCGCCAGTCCGACGTGATGATTGTCGCCGGCACGCTCACCAACAAGATGGCCCCTGCGCTCCGCAAGGTCTACGACCAGATGCCGGAGCCGCGTTACGTCATCTCGATGGGCTCCTGCGCTAATGGCGGCGGCTACTACCACTATTCCTATTCGGTAGTGCGCGGCTGCGACCGGATCGTGCCGGTCGATATCTACGTGCCCGGCTGTCCGCCGACGGCCGAGGCGCTCCTCTATGGCGTGCTCCTTCTCCAGAAGAAGATCCGCCGCACCGGCACGATCGAGCGCTGACCCATGGAGCGCTTCATGGACGAAGCGGCGCTGAAGGAGCTCGGCGACAGCCTCGCCGCCGCGCTTCCCGCCGCTGCACTGCAGACGCGCGTTGCCTTCGGCGAACTGACGGTGACGCTGCCGCGCAGCAGTGTCATCGAGACGCTTCGCACGCTCCGCGACTCCTTCGGCTTCGTCAGCCTGATCGACATTTGCGGCGTGGACCATCCGGAGCGCGAGGAGCGCTTCGATGTCGCGTATCACCTTCTCAGCCCGGTTCGGAACCAGCGCATCCGCCTGAAGGTCGCGACTGACGAAACGACGCCGGTGCCCTCGGCCTGTGCGGTTTTTCCCGCCGCCGACTGGTTCGAGCGCGAAGCCTATGACCTTTACGGCATCCTGTTCTCCGACCATCCCGACCTCCGCCGCATCCTGACCGATTACGGTTTCGACGGTTATCCGCTCCGCAAGGACTTCCCGCTGACCGGCTACGTCGAGGTGCGCTACGACGATGAGGAGAAGCGCGTCGTCTATCAGCCGGTCCGGCTGCCGCAGGAGTTCCGCGACTTTGATTTCCTCTCGCCCTGGGAAGGCACGGATTACGTCCTGCCGGGGGATGAGAAGGCGGGGCGATGAGCGCGACCGGCAACCGGAGATCGCCGTCGGCAATCGGCAATCGGCAGTCGGCAGTCGCAGGGACGCGTATTCATGGAGGTTCGTTCCTACCGCGACCTGAGGGTGTGGCGGCAGGCGATGGACCTGGCTACAGCCTCTTACCCGTTGACAGCCACATTTCCGCGCGAGGAGACTTTTGGCCTTACGGCCCAGATCCGGCGGGCGGCCGTTTCGATTCCCGCCAACATTGCGGAAGGCTACGGCCGCGAGCCGACAGGCTCCTACGCTCAGTTCCTGAGGATCGCTCAAGGATCGCTCAAGGAGTTGGAAACTCATTTCTTGCTTTCAGTCAGACTCGGGTTCACCGAGAGCGGTGCCTGCGAGGGGCTGATCGCAGACTGCGACGCGCTTGGGCGCATGCTTCGCTCGCTCATCAGATCGGTGGAGAGAAGCCCGCGAGGCTGACGCACAGACCCGACTGCCGATTGCCGACTGCCGACTGCCTTCCGTCGTTCAGCGGCAACGAAAGGCGCGCGACCATCCATGCCTGAAACCGACGTCCGCAACTTCACCATCAATTTCGGGCCGCAGCATCCGGCGGCGCACGGCGTGCTCCGGCTGGTGCTCGAACTCGACGGCGAGGTAGTGACGCGCGTCGATCCGCATATCGGGCTTCTTCACCGCGGCACCGAGAAGCTGATCGAATACAAGACCTATCTCCAGGCGCTGCCCTATTTCGACCGGCTCGATTATGTCGCGCCGATGAACCAGGAGCATGCTTTCGCGCTTGCCGTCGAACGGCTCCTCGGCCTCGCCGTGCCGTACCGCGGACAGTTGATCCGGGTCCTCTATTCCGAGATCGGCCGGCTTCTCTCGCATCTTCTCAACGTTACCACGCAGGCAATGGACGTCGGCGCTTTGACCCCGCCGCTCTGGGGTTTCGAGGAGCGCGAGAAGCTGATGATCTTCTACGAGCGCGCCTCGGGAAGCCGCATGCACGCCGCCTATTTCCGGCCTGGCGGCGTCCACCAGGACCTTCCGGATGAACTGGTCGAGGATATCGGTGGCTTTTGCCAGTACTTCCCGAAGGTCTGCGACGATATCGAGGGGCTGCTCACCGAGAACCGCATTTTCAAGCAGCGGAATGTCGATATCGGCGTGGTGAAGCTGGAGGATGCCTGGGCCTGGGGCTTCTCCGGGGTGATGGTCCGCGGGTCAGGCGCCGCCTGGGACCTTCGCCGCGCCCAGCCCTATGAGTGCTATTCTGACCTCGCCTTCCAGATCCCGGTTGGGAAGAACGGCGACTGCTACGACCGCTATCTCGTGCGCATGGCCGAGATGCGCCAGGCCAACGAGATTATGCGCCAGTGCGTCGACCTTCTTTTGTCAGAGAAGGGAAGGGGGCCGGTCTCCTCCGCGGACGGCAAGGTTGTCCCCCCCAAGCGTGGCGAGATGAAGCGCTCGATGGAGTCGCTGATCCACCACTTCAAACTCTACACCGAGGGGTACCGGGTACCGGAGGGTGAGGTCTATGCCGCGGTTGAGGCGCCCAAGGGCGAGTTCGGCGTCTACTTGGTAGCCGACGGCACCAACCGTCCGTACCGCTGCAAGATCCGCGCCCCCGGCTTCCCGCACCTCGCAGCCATGGATTTCATGACCCGCGGCCACATGCTCGCCGACGTCTCGGCGGTGCTGGGGTCCCTCGACATCGTGTTCGGGGAGGTCGACCGGTGAACGTCGCCGCAAAGCCGCGCATGACCGTGACCGAGTTCCTCACCTGGGCGGAGGCCCAGCCGGAGGGCAGGTACGAGTTGGTCGACGGCGAGGTCGTCAAGATCTCACCGGAGCGTGTGGGGCACGTCGCAGTCAAATACGCCGTCTGGCTAGCGCTCAAGCAGGCGATCGCGAGGGCAGGACTGGATTGCGAAGTGTGGGGCGACGGTGTGACGCTTCGAATTGATGAGCATACTGCACGAGAGCCGGACGCCTTGGTGCGGTGCGGCCCGCCCCTCGACCGGCAGGCCTTAGTCGCCGATTCTCCTGTTGTCGTAATCGAGGTGATTTCACCGACAAGCGGCCGCAGCGACACGCAAATCAAGTTGGTGGATTACTTTTCCCTGGCTTCCGTCCAGCATTGTCTCATTCTGGACCCCGATAAGCGAACGATCATTCACCACGCCCGCCGCGGGGACCAGGAGATCACCACTCGGATCGTCACGGCCGGAGACATTACGCTTGACCCGCCCGGGTTGAGGGTTCCAGTGGGGGAGATGTTCTCTTGAGGTTTCGTATCGCCACCTGCGTCCTAGGGCTCGTCGGCATGGCCTCTTCCACTCTGGCCGCCGATCAGCCGACTGTCGATTCGCTCCTCAAGGACGGCTACCAGATCGTGGGGACGGTTCCGAGCAATGCCGGGCCGGGCCTATTCCTGAAGAAGGGAACGGCGCTCTATCTCTGCTTCGTAGCCGAGACGCCGTCCTCGGCGACCGTCGCCACCCAATATTGCAAGCCGGTGAAGTAGGTCGGGAATGGCCGAGCGGCGCCTCTACGAGCATCAGCCCCGGGACTTCGCCTTCTCGCCCGAGAATCTCCGCTGGGCGGAAGCGGAAATCCGGAAGTACCCGGAGGGGCGGCAGGCCTCGGCCGTCATTCCGCTCCTCTGGCGGGCGCAGGAGCAGGAGGGCTGGCTGACCGAGCCGGCGATCCGCGCGGTGGCCGACATGCTCGGCATGGCGCATATCCGGGTGCTCGAAGTGGCGACCTTCTACACCATGTTCCACCTCGCGCGGGTCGGGCGGGTGGCGCACCTCCAGGTCTGCGGCACGACGCCCTGCTGGCTCCGCGGCTCCGACGCGCTGTTCGAGGTCTGCCGCACGCGGATCGCGCCGCATGCGCATGAACTCTCGGCCGATGGCGCTTTCTCCTGGGAGGAGATGGAGTGCCTAGGCGCTTGCGTGAACGCGCCTCTGGTGCAGATTGGCGCCGACACTTTTGAGGATCTGACCGCCGAGCGCCTGGGAGCAATCCTCGATGATCTTGCGGCTGGCCGGCCGGTTCAGCCAGGTTCGCAGATCGCCCGCCATTCGTCCGAGCCCGAGGGAGGGGCGACGACGCTAAACACGCCGGGTCTCTATGGGGATCGGAGCACGGAACCGACGACGGCCGGGCCACCTCTCACCGACACGGCGGCCAAGCGACCCGGGACAGCCGCCAACCAGCGCGACGCGCCCGTTCCGAAGCCGCCGGCCGCAGACAACCCCGCCGAGAGGCGTCCGTGATGGCGGAAATATCGGCCGAGCTCGTCTATGAGGTGTTGAAGTCGGTACAATCCCGGCTCACCAACATCGAACACGGGATTGTCGAAGTCCGATCGGAGCTGATCGCTATTCGCGGTCATCTCGCTGCGATGCAGACCGACATAGCTAATCTCTACGCTGGGCAGGCCAATGTGGAGGCCCGCTTGAGCCGCATTGAGCGCCGCCTCGATCTCGCCGACGCCCCGCTTTCATAGCCGGACCAGCAAGAATGCTCGCCGACCAGGACCGCATCTTCACCAACATCTACGGCTTCGAGGACTGGCGTCTGGCCGGTGCCCGCGCGCGCGGGCAGTGGGATAACACCAAGACAATCCTCGAAAAGGGACGGGACTGGATCGTCAACGAGATGAAGGCCTCGGGTCTTCGCGGCCGCGGAGGCGCCGGGTTTCCGACCGGGCTGAAATGGTCGTTCATGCCCAAGACCTCCGATGGCCGGCCGGCCTATCTGGTGGTCAACGCCGACGAGTCTGAGCCCGGCACCTGCAAGGACCGCGACATCCTCCGGCACGACCCGCACACGCTGGTCGAAGGCTGTCTTGTCGCCGGGTTCGCGATGGGGGCTACCGCCGCCTACATCTATGTCCGCGGCGAGTTCATCCGCGAGCGCGAGCACCTGCAGGCGGCGGTCGACGAGGCCTATGAAGCCCGCCTGATCGGCCGGAACAATGTCCACGGCTATGATTTCGAGATTTTCGTCCACCACGGGGCGGGCGCCTATATCTGCGGCGAGGAGACGGCGCTCCTCGAATCGCTCGAGGGCAAGAAGGGGATGCCGCGGCTGAAGCCGCCGTTTCCCGCCAATATGGGCCTCTATGGCTGCCCGACCACGGTCAACAACGTCGAATCGATCGCCGTCGCCCCGACGATTCTGAGGCGCGGCGCGGGCTGGTTTGCCGGGATCGGCAAGCCCAACAACACCGGCACAAAACTCTTCTGCGTCTCCGGCCACGTGAACAAGCCGTGCACGGTCGAGGAGGCGATGGGGATCGACCTCCGCGAACTGATCGAGACCCATTGCGGCGGCGTGCGCGGCGGCTGGGACAATCTGCTCGCCGTCATCCCGGGCGGAGCGTCGGTGCCGCTGTTGCCGGCCGCGCAGTGCCAGCAATTGTCGATGGACTTCGACACGCTCCGCAACCTGAAGTCGGGACTTGGGACCGCGGCCGTGATCGTGATGGACAAGTCCACCGACGTGATCAAGGCAATCGCCCGGCTCGCCTATTTCTACAAGCACGAGAGCTGCGGCCAGTGCACGCCGTGCCGCGAGGGCACCGGCTGGATGTGGCGGGTGATGGAGCGCCTCGTGCGCGGCGAGGCCGAGCCGCGCGAGATCGACACGCTTCTTGAGGTCACTTACCAGGTCGAAGGCCATACGATCTGTGCGCTGGGCGATGCCGCGGCGTGGCCGATCCAGGGACTCATCCGGCACTTCCGGCCGGAGATCGAGGCACGGATCGCCGGCCGTCATGCGCCACGGCCGGTGCCGCCGGTGCTCGAAGCCGCGGAATGAGCCGATGAAGATCGACCGGCAGAAGGACCGCTTGAACGTCTCCCGCTCCGACATTTCCGGGTCGGCGTTCGACGATGTGAACCTTTCCGGCGCCACGTACGAAAACGTGAACCTCTCGGGCGGCAGCTATCACAACGTCAACGTCTCCGGAGCCTCCTTCGACGACGCCAACATGTCTGGCTGGCGGATACACAATGCCAACCTTTCCGGGCTCCGTGTCGACCATGCCAATCTGGCGGGCGCCTCTATCTTGCACTCGCGCATCGAGGGCATGACCATCGACGGTATTGAGGTAACGGAACTGCTCGCCGCCTGGCGCGCCGCGAAGCCGAAAGCGGAAGGCGATGGCTGACGAACCCGACAGCCTGGTCCTGCGCTATCTCAGACGGATCGACGAAAAGCTCGACCGCGTCATTGACGATGTGCGCGATCTCAAGGTCCGAATGACGGCTGTGGAGGAGCGGCTCGCCGGGCTGGACCGCTCCATCGCCGGCGTCAACCGGCGCATCGATCGGGTCGAGGAGCGGCTTGACCGGATCGAACGGCGGCTCGATCTGGTAGATAGCCCTAGCTGAACTTCGGAAACGGCAATGGCACGCGAACCGGTCGACGCAACGCAGCGCATTCTCAGGCAGATCCAGGAGACTCTGGGCGAGCACAGCAAGGATCTGGCTGTGATCAAGAAGACGATGAGCGAGCTTCGAGACGGAATGATCACTGCACTTGGCATGGCCGCCAACGCGAACATCCGCCACGATTCCGTTGATCGCCGCCTCGACGACCTCACCCGCCGCGTGGAAAAGCTCGAGGAGAAGGTATGACGGCGTTCCACTCGCGCCGGTTGGTCTTCGCATGACCAAGCTGATCGTCAACGGCGTCACCGTGGACGTGCCGCCGGAATTCACGCTGCTCCAGGCCTGCGAGGAGGCGGGGGCGGAGATCCCGCGATTCTGCTTCCACGAGCGCCTTTCCGTCGCGGGCAACTGCCGGATGTGCCTGGTCGAACTGAAGGGCTCGCCGAAGCCGGTGGCGTCCTGCGCATGGGGCGTGCGCGACTGCCGGCCGGGCCCGAACGGGGAGCCCCCGGAGGTCAACACCCGCTCGCCGATGGTCAAGAAGGCGCGCCAGGGCGTGCTCGAATTCCTGCTGATCAACCATCCGCTCGATTGTCCCATCTGCGACCAGGGCGGGGAATGCGATCTCCAGGACGAGACCATGGCCTACGGGATCGACCACAACCGCTTTGCCGAGAACAAGCGGGCGGTCGTCGACAAGGACATCGGTCCGCTCGTCAAGACTTCGATGAACCGCTGCATCCATTGCACCCGGTGCATCCGTTTTTCGGCCGAGGTGGCGGGGGTGCCTGAACTCGGCGCGACCGGCCGCGGCGAGGACATGGAGATCACCACCTATCTCGAAGCAGCCATGACCTCGGAATTGCAGGGGAACGTCATCGACCTCTGCCCGGTCGGGGCGCTTACGTCCAAGCCTTACGCATTCAAGGCGCGTCCCTGGGAACTCGGCAAGACCGAGTCGGTCGACGTCATGGATGCCGTAGGGTCGGCCATCCGGGTTGACACCCGTGGTCGGACGGTGATGCGCATCCTGCCGCGCATCAATGAGGCGGTGAACGAGGAGTGGATTTCCGACAAGACGCGCTTCGTCTGGGACGGCCTGAAGACGCAGCGACTTGACCGGCCCTATGTCCGCCGGGACGGCCGTCTGGCGCCAGCCACCTGGCGGGAAGCTTTCCAGGCGATCGCCGCGCGGGTGACCGAGGCGGGCGGCAACCGGATCGGCGCCATCGCCGGCGACCTTGCTTCGGTCGAGGAGATGTTCGCGCTGAAGGACCTCTTCACCCGGCTCGGCTCGTCCAATCTCGATTGCCGCCAGGACGGCTCAAAGCTGGAGCCGCAACTCGGGCGCGCCAGCTACATCTTCAATCCGACGATCGAGGGGATCGAGGACGCCGACGCGATCCTGATCGTTGGCTCAAATCCGCGCCACGAGGCGGCGGTCCTCAATTCCCGCATCCGGAAACGCTGGCGGTCGAGCGGGTTGCCAATCGGCCTGATCGGCGAGCGGGTCGATCTCACCTATCCCGTCGAATATCTCGGCGCCGGGCCGGAGAGCCTGGCGGCGCTCCTCGACGGCCGGGGCGCATTTGCGGCGACGCTCGCCGCGGCCAAGCGGCCGCTTATCCTGATCGGGCAGGGGGCATTGTCACGTCCGGACGGGTTGACCATGCTGTCCCGGGCGGCTCGGCTTGCCGAAGGCGAGCGAGCGGAGGGCTGGAGCGGCCTGGCGGTTCTCCATACCGCGGCGGGGCGGGTCGGCGGCCTCGACCTCGGCTTCGTGCCGGGGGAGGGCGGCCTTGACGCGGCAGCCATGGTCGCGGCGGTCAATGACGGCGCGCTCGATCTCCTGTTCCTGCTCGGCGCGGATGAAATGACGATGCCCGCGCCAGGAAAGGGGTTCGTGATCTACCAGGGAACCCACGGCGATGCCGGGGCGCACCGCGCCGATGTCATCCTTCCCGGCGCCGCGTGGACGGAGAAATCCGCCACCTACGTCAACACCGAAGGCCGCGTGCAGCGGGCGAAGCGCGCAGCGTTTCCGCCCGGCGAGGCGCGCGAGGACTGGGCGATTCTCCGGGCGCTCTCCGATGCGGTGAGCACGAAACTCCCCTACGATTCGCTCGACCAGCTTCGGGCGGCGCTTTACGCTGCACACCCGCATTTCGCGCGGGTCGACCGGATCGAGCGGAGCTTTACGGGCGACCTCTCCCGGCTCGCGTCGCTTGGCCTCGTCTCGTTGCCGCTACCCTTTGCTAATCCGATCGCCGATTTCTACCAGACCAATCCGATCGCCCGCGCTTCCCGGGTGATGGCGGAATGCTCGGCCTTGCACGCCAATTCGCTGCGGACGGCGGCCGAGTAGGGAAACGGAGCATATAGTATGACCTTCTGGTCCGGTTTCCTGCAGTTTCTGCTGATCGCGATCGAGAGCGCGGTGCTCCTCGTCGGCCTCCTGGTTTTCGTCGCCTATCTCCTCTACGCCGACCGCAAGATCTGGGCGGCAGTGCAACTCCGGCGCGGGCCGAACGTGGTCGGACCGTGGGGGCTGTTCCAGTCCTTCGCCGACCTATTCAAGTTCGTCTTCAAGGAGCCGGTGATCCCCTCCGGCGCGAACAAGGTGATTTTCCTGCTCGCGCCGCTGATCACCGCGATGCTGGCGCTCTCTGCGTGGGCGGTGGTGCCGCTCGCCTCCGGATTGGTGATCGCCGACATCAATGTCGGTATTCTCTACCTCTTCGCGATCTCCTCGCTTTCCGTCTACGGCATCATCATTGGCGGCTGGGCGTCGAACTCGAAATATCCGTTCCTCGGCGCGCTCCGCTCGGCGGCGCAGATGGTCTCCTACGAGGTGTCGATCGGCTTCGTCCTGATCACCGTTCTCCTCTGCGTCGGTTCGCTCAACCTCTCCGACATCGTCGTTTCCCAGAACATCGGTCTCGGCACCAGGCTCGGCCTGCCGCCGAGCCTTCTCGACTGGCACTGGCTGCCGCTCCTCCCCATGTTCGTGGTGTTCCTGATCTCCGCGCTTGCCGAGACCAACCGGCCGCCCTTCGACCTGCCGGAGGCCGAGTCGGAGCTGGTCGCGGGCTACGCGGTCGAATACTCCTCGACGCCGTTCCTGATGTTCTTTCTCGGTGAGTACGTCGCGATCGTGCTGATGTGCGCACTGGCGACCATCCTCTTCCTCGGCGGCTGGCTGCCGCCCGTCGCCGTCGTTCCCTTCACCTGGGTGCCGGGGATCATCTGGTTCTTGCTGAAGGTGCTGTTCGTCTTCTTTCTGATCGCAATGGTGAAGGCATTCGTCCCGCGGTATCGCTACGACCAGTTGATGCGGCTTGGCTGGAAGGTGTTCCTGCCGCTTTCGCTCTTCATGGTCGTGGTGGTCGCGGCTTTCCTCCAGTTTACCGGCTGGGCGCCGACCGGGGGCTAACCCCGCCCGCGCCCGCCCAGAGGTTCCGCCATGAGGCTCGACCAGGCCGCCCGTTCGCTCTTCCTGAAGGAGTTCGTGTCCGCGTTCTTCCTGTCGATGCGCTATTTCTTCGCCCCCAAGGCGACGATCAACTACCCCTACGAGAAGGGGCGGATCAGTCCGCGGTTTCGTGGCGAGCATGCGCTCCGCCGCTATCCCTCGGGTGAGGAACGCTGCATCGCCTGCAAGCTCTGCGAGGCGATCTGCCCGGCGCAGGCGATCACCATCGAGGCCGCGCCGCGGCGGAACGATGGCGTCCGCCGCACCACGCGCTACGACATCGACATGGTGAAGTGCATCTATTGCGGCTTCTGCCAGGAGGCCTGCCCGGTCGATGCCATCGTCGAGGGCCCGAACATGGAGTTCGCCACCGAGACGCGCGAGGAACTCTATTACGACAAGCAGCGCCTCCTCGCGAACGGCGACCGGTGGGAGCAGGCGATCGCCGCCAATATCGCCCGCGACGCGCCGTACCGGTGAGCCGGTGGACGCGAGCCGGACGAACGTCTAAGAGACCGACGGCCAGCAGCGGCGCGCCGCAGGCGAACCGGAACCCATGATCCTCCACGCCCTCTTCTTCTATCTCTTCTCGGCCGTTGCGGTCGGCTCGGCGCTGATGGTGATCGCAGCGCGCAATCCCGTGCACTCCGTGCTCTTCCTGATTCTTGCGTTCGTCAACGTCGCCGGGCTCTTCCTGCTCTCGGGCGCCGAGTTCCTCGCGCTGATCCTGGTCGTCGTCTATGTCGGCGCGGTCGCCGTCCTGTTCCTCTTCGTCGTGATGATGCTTGATGTCGATTTCGCCGAGCTGAAGCAGGGCTTCCTCAGCTATCTGCCGATCGGCGGCCTGGTGGCGATCGTGTTTCTCGCCGAACTCCTGGTCGTGCTCGCCGGCTGGGCTTTCGCACCGGGGGCGACCGCGGCCGTTGCCGCACCGGTTCCCGTAACGCCCGGCGTTTCGAACACGCTGGCGCTCGGCCGGCTCCTCTATACGCGCTACATCCTCTTCTTCCAGACGGCCGGCATGATTCTTTTGGTGGCCATGATCGGCGCGATCGTGCTGACGCTCCGCCATAAGGCCGGGGTCAGGCGGCAGTCGATCGCCGCTCAGGTTGCCCGTTCCCCAACGGCGGCGCTGGAACTGAAGCACGTTGAGCCCGGGCAGGGCATCTGAGGGCGGAGCGGGCGGGCAGGGCAAGAGATGCAGATCGGGCTCACCCATTACCTGTCAGTCGCCGCGATCCTTTTTACCCTCGGCATTCTCGGCATTTTCGTGAACCGCAAGAACGTGATCGTCATCTTGATGTCGATCGAACTGATCCTGCTCGCCGCCAATCTCAACCTGGTCGCCTTCTCGGCCTACCTCAACGATCTCGTCGGGCAGGTCTTCGCGCTCCTGGTTCTGACGGTGGCGGCCGCCGAGGCGGCGATCGGGCTTGCGATCCTCGTCGTTTATTTCCGGAACCGCGGCTCCATTGCCGTGGAAGATATCAACGCGATGAAGGGCTGAGATGTACGCGGCGATCGTTTTCCTGCCGCTCCTCGGCGCAATCATCGCCGGGCTGATCACGCTGTTCGGCGCGGCTGCCCGGCATCAGGGCGGCGAGCCGGAAGCGGGCGCGGAAGATCATATCACCGGGACGAGCGACCACCGCCCTGTCGGCACCCATCACGGCGGCGCCCGGGTCCACGTCTCCCATCACGAGCCGGACGAGCACGGGCATCACGAAGCGGCGGCCGGTTCCCGGCCGGCCGAACTGATCACGTCGGGCCTCCTGATCCTCTCGGCCGTACTCTCCTGGGCCTCGTTCGTCACGGTGGCGCTTGGCAGCGGCGAGATGGTGCGCCAGCCCCTCACCACCTGGTTTTCTTCCGGCACGCTGCAGGTCGATTGGGCGCTTCGCATCGACCCGCTGACGGCCGTGATGCTGGTGGTAGTCACGACGGTTTCGGCGCTCGTGCACGTCTATTCGATCGGCTACATGAGCCATGACGCGCACCGGCCGCGCTTCTTCTGCTACCTGTCGCTCTTCACGTTCGCCATGCTGATGCTGGTGACGGCCGACAATCTGGTGCAGCTCTTCTTCGGCTGGGAAGGCGTCGGCCTCTGCTCCTATCTCCTGATCGGCTTCTGGTTCGACCGTCCTTCGGCCAATGCCGCGGCGATCAAGGCCTTCATCGTCAACCGGGTCGGCGACTTCGGCTTCGTGCTCGGCATCGTCGGGGTGTTCCTGCTCTTCAACTCCGTCGAGTTCGAGACAATTTTCGCCAACGCCAAGTCGCTGGTCGGCCATCCCATCCATTTCCTGAGCTGGGATTTCGACGCCCTGACGGTGCTTTGCCTGCTCCTCTTCGTCGGCGCGATGGGGAAATCGGCGCAGATTCTCCTGCATACCTGGCTGCCCGACGCCATGGAGGGCCCGACGCCGGTGTCGGCCCTCATCCATGCGGCGACGATGGTGACCGCCGGAGTGTTCATGGTCGCCCGGCTTTCGCCCCTCTTTGCGCTGTCGCCGACCGCGCTCGCGGTGGTCACGTTCATCGGCGCATCGACCGCGTTTTTTGCCGCCACCGTCGGCCTGGTGCAGAACGACATCAAGCGCGTGGTCGCCTATTCGACCTGTTCGCAGCTCGGCTACATGTTCGTGGCGCTCGGCGTCGGCGCGACCTCGGCCGGCATCTTCCACCTCTTCACGCACGCCTTTTTCAAGGCGCTCCTCTTCCTCGGCGCCGGCTCGGTGATCCACGCCATGTCGGGCGAGCAGGACATGCGCAAGATGGGCGGCCTCCGGCAGAAGATCCCTCTCACCTTCTGGATGATGGTGATTGGGACACTCGCTCTGACCGGCTTCCCGTTCACCGCCGGCTATTTTTCCAAGGACGCAATCATCGAGGCGGCCTATGAAGGCGGGGCAGGGGTGGCCACCTACGCCTTCCTGCTGACCCTCTTCGCAGCACTCCTCACCTCCTTCTATTCATGGCGGCTGGTGTTCCTCACCTTCTTCGGCTCGTCACGCGCCGAGCCGGGAGTAATGGATCACGCCCACGAATCCCCGCCGGTGATGACCCTGCCGCTCGCGGTTCTGGCGCTCGGCGCACTCCTGGCCGGCCTCGCGTTTGCGCACTTCTTTGTCGGCAGCGGGTTCGAGCATTTCTGGAAGGGTTCGGTGGTCGCCCTCGAAGCGGCGGGCGAAGGGGAGAGTGGCGCGCCTTGGTACATCGCGGTCGCGCCGAGCATCGCCATGGTGATCGGCTTCGCGATCGCCGCCTATTTCTACCTGGTCTCTCCCGAAACACCGCGGCGGCTCGCGGCAGATTTCGACGGCGTCTACCGCTTCCTTCTCAACAAGTGGTACTTCGACGAGATCTACGACGCGATCTTCGTCCGCCCGGCGCGGGCCCTCGGCCGCTTCTTGTGGCGGCGCGGCGACGGCTGGTTGATCGACGGCTGGGGTCCGGACGGGATTTCCGCGCGCGTCCTCGACGTGACCCGCGGCGTCGTCAAGATCCAGTCGGGCTACCTCTACCACTACGCCTTCGCCATGCTGGTCGGGCTTGCGCTCCTGATCACCTGGCTGATGTTCCTCGATTAGAGCATGTTCCCCAAAAGTGGAGCCACTTTCTGGACGAAGAACATGCTCCAGGCTTTGAATCTGGCGCGAATGCCGGCGGCCCGCGTGATTTCACGCGGGCGGAAAGCGCGCCAGCGGAATCGGGCTCTCCCGCGATGAACGACTGGCCGATCCTCTCGACCATCACCTTCCTGCCGACGCTTGGCGCGCTGTTCTGCATGATGCTGCGCGGCGACAGTCCGGCCGCGCGCCGCAACGTCTACTGGATCGCCGTCTGGACTACCGGCCTGACCCTGATCCTCTCGTTCTGGATGTGGGCAAAGTACAATCCCGCCGATCCCGGCTTCCAGATGGTCGAAGAACGGACCTGGCTCGGTGGCGCCATCACCTACAAGATGGGCGTCGACGGCATCTCGATCCTGTTCGTGGTCCTGACCGCGCTCCTGATGCCGTTCTGCATCATCGCCTCCAAGCTCGCGATCTCCAGGCGCTTCCAGGAATACATCATCGCCTTCCTGATCCTCGAGACGCTGATGATCGGCGTTTTCTGCGCCCTTGATCTCGTCGTGTTTTACGTGTTCTTCGAGGGCGGCCTGATCCCGATGTTCCTGATCATCGGCATCTGGGGGGGGCCGCGCCGGGTCTACGCGAGCTTCAAGTTCTTCCTCTACACCCTGACCGGCTCGGTGCTGATGCTGCTCGCCATTCTCGCGATGTACCGCGAGGCCGGCACCACCGACATCCCGACGTTCCTCGGACACGCCTTCCCGGCGGGCATGCAGCCCTGGCTCTGGCTCGCCTTCTTCGCCTCCTTCGCCGTGAAGATGCCGATGTGGCCGGTCCACACCTGGCTGCCTGATGCCCATGTCGAGGCCCCGACCGCCGGTTCTGTGATCCTTGCCGGCATTCTCCTGAAGATGGGAGGCTACGGATTCCTCCGCTTCTCCTTGCCGATGTTCCCGGTCGCCTCGGCGGAGTTCGCGCCACTCATCTTCGTCCTCTCGGTGATCGCCATCGTCTACACCTCGCTGGTGGCCCTCGCCCAGGAGGACATGAAGAAGCTGATCGCCTATTCCTCCGTCGCCCATATGGGCTTCGTGACCATAGGCGTGTTCACGATGACGGCGCAGGGTGTGCAGGGCGGGATCTTCCAGATGATCTCGCACGGGATCGTCTCCGGGGCGCTCTTCCTCTGCGTCGGCGTGGTCTACGACCGGATGCACACCCGTGAGATCGACGCCTATGGCGGCCTTGTCCACCGCATGCCGGTCTATGCCGTCGCCTTCATGATTTTCACGCTCGCCAATGTCGGGCTCCCCGGCACCAGCGGCTTCATCGGCGAGTTCTTGAGCCTTGCCGGCGCGTTCCACGTCAACACGTGGGTCGCCTTCTTTGCCGCCACCGGAGTGATTCTGTCGGCGGCCTACGCGCTCTGGCTCTATCGCCGCATCATTCTCGGCGTGCTCGAAAAGGCTACCCTCCGGCACATTCTCGACCTGTCGGTGCGCGAAAAGCTGCTGCTCGGGCCGCTGGCCGCGCTGACCATCATTCTCGGTGTCTGGCCGAAGCCGATCTTTGATGTGACGGCCGCCTCGGTCGACAATCTCCTTCGCCACACGCAGGCCGCACTCGCTGCGCCGCCGACATCCCCATCCACCTCGGTTGCGGCGCTCCGCTAGCCACGAGATGCGCCCATGCCACACTTTCTCCTCCGCCTGATCCCGCCGCGAGCCTCTTTTCCCTTCGACATGGATACGCGCGAGCGAGAACTGATGAACGCGCATGCCGCCTTCTGGCGGGAACTGACCGAGAAAGGCACGTGCCTGATCTTCGGCCCGGTGCTCGATCCGAAGGGGCCGTGGGGGCTGGGCATCGTCGAGGCCGAGGACGAAGCCGCGGCTCGCGGCCTCTTTGCCGAGGACCCGACAGTGCGGGAGGGCCTCAACCGGATCGAGATCGCACCGATCCGTGTCGCGGGAATGCGCAAGGACAGGATGTCGGCATGATCACGGCCCTCAATCTTCCGGTCGATATTGCCACAATCCTCCCCGAGATCGTCCTCGGCATTGGCGTCCTCGTCCTGCTTCTTCTCGGCGTCTTCTCCGGCGACCGGTCGGCGGCGCTCCTCAGCACCGCAGCCGTGGTGCTGATGATCGCGGTCGGCGCAGTGGTGCTGGCGATGCCCGAAAAATCGGACGCCTTCGCCTTCTCCTTCGTACTCGACCCGTTCGCCCGCTTCATGAAGGTGCTGATGCTCTGCGGCGCGGGGCTGGCGCTCTTGATGTCGCTGGCGAGCCTCAAGCGCGGCGGCCTCAACCGCTTTGAGTTTCCGCTTCTGGTGCTGACGGCGACGCTCGGCATGCTGATGATGATCTCGGCGAGCGACCTGATTACCGCCTATCTCGGCCTCGAACTCCAGTCGCTCTCGCTCTACGTTCTTGCCGCGATTGACCGCGACCGGGTGCGCTCGACCGAAGCCGGCCTTAAATATTTCGTGCTCGGCGCGCTCTCGTCCGGGATGCTCCTCTACGGTGCTTCGCTCACCTATGGCTTCACCGGCCAGACTACCTTCATCGGCATCGCCACGGTCCTGAAAGGACACGGCTCGTCGATCGGCTTGGTCTTCGGGCTGGTGTTCCTGATCGCCGGCCTCGCCTTCAAGGTTGCAGCCGTGCCCTTCCACATGTGGACGCCCGACGTCTACGAAGGCGCGCCGACGCCGGTCACCGCCTTCTTCGCGACCGCAACCAAGGTCGCCGGCATGGCGCTTTTCGTGCGGGTGGTGGTCGGCGCCTTCGGTCCGGTGCTCCACGATTGGCAGCAGGTGATCACCTTCCTCGCGATTGCCTCAATGGGCCTTGGATCGTTCGCCGCGATCGGCCAGCGGAACATCAAGCGGCTGATGGCCTATTCCTCGATCGGCCATGTCGGCTATGCGCTGGTCGGGCTCGCCGCCGGGACCGAGGCGGGCGTTCAGGGCGTCATCATCTATCTCGCGATCTATGTCGCCATGAACCTCGGGGCATTCGCGGTGATCCTGGCGATGCGCCGGGCGGGCGGGGCGACCGAGGACATCTATGACCTTGCCGGCCTTTCGCGCACCCACCCGTTCCTCGCCTTCCTGTTCGCGATGATCCTGTTCTCGCTCGCCGGGATCCCGCCGCTCGCCGGCTTTCTGGCGAAATTCTATGTGTTCCTGGCGGCGATCGACGCCCACCTCTATCCGCTCGCTGTCATCGGCGTGCTCGCAAGCGTTGTCGGCGCCTTCTACTATCTCCGCATCGTCAAGATCATGTACTTCGACGAGCCGGCCGGCGGCTTCGAGCCGCTCTCCGGCGAGCTTCGCCTGGTGCTCGGCGCAAGCGGCGCGTTCGTCATCCTGTTCGTGCTGTTCGCCGGCCAGATCGCGGCTGCGGCGAGCACCGCCGCCCACGCCCTTTTCTGACGGGAATGGCCGGGACGCCGCAGCTTCCCGAGGGCTATCGTCGGCAGGACTTTCGGGCGCTCGGCTCCACCAACGCAGAGGCGATGGCCGCGGCGCGCGCCGGCGCAGCCGGCGGGCTCTGGATCACCGCGCGCGAGCAGACCGCCGGACGCGGCCGGCGCGGCCGCTCCTGGATTTCCGGCCCTGGCAATCTCCACGCGTCGCTGCTGCTGATCGATCCCGCGCCGGCGGAAATTGCGCCGACCATCTCGTTTGCCGCCGGCCTTGCGCTCGACCATGCGCTCGCCGATCTAGTCGGACCTACCGCCGTCGAGCGCTTCGTGCTCAAGTGGCCGAACGACCTTCTATCGGCCGGCCGGAAATGCGCAGGCATTCTGGTCGAGGGCGAGGACCTCAAGCAAAGGCAAAGCTCGCTCGCGGTCGTGATCGGGATCGGCGTCAACCTGGTGAGCGCGCCCGATCTCGAAGGGCCGCATCCCCCGACGGACCTCCGCTCGCTCGGCGTTGAACTCGATGCCGAGGCTCTGTTTCAGCGTCTCGCCTGGCGGATGGCGGAAGAAATCGGGCGCTGGGCGCGCGGGAGAGGCTTCGCCGCGATCCGGAGGGACTGGCTCGACCGCTCGCTCGGCCTCGGCGGTCCGATACGCGTCAACCTGCCGGACCGCGTGATCGAAGGCCGCTTCGACCAACTCGACGCCGCCGGCCGCCTCGTTGTCACCCGCGCCGACGGCAGGCGCGAGACGATCAGCGCCGGCGACGTGTTCTTCGGGACGCGGGAGTAGGGGGAATAACGTGTAGCCCGGATGGAGCAAAGCGCAATCCGGGATCCCCGACATCCGACGGCCCTGGATTGTAGCGGCGGGTGATCCTGGCTAGCCTCTCCATTCCACCTCTCGGAAATGGGCTGGGGACCGGGATGGGCAGGAGGGGCGTCGGGCTGCGTATCGCCGCGGCGGGGGTCGTCATGCTCCGCGTCTCCGCGGCTATGGCCGGCGACGACGTCGGTGCCTCGCATCCCCGGGCCGAGGCCTGGGTCGGCGTCAGCGCCGAGCCGGGGTCGATCTGGACCTATGCCGGGATGACCGCGCCCTTCCGCGGCGATCTCTGGGCTTCCGGAGCTTTCATGCGGGCCGATGCCGGGTTCGGCCGCTACGAGCAGAGTCCTTCCTTCACCGGCCGCTTCGTGCCGCATGTCTCCGCCGATGTGATGATCGGCTATCAGACCTTCGTCCACAGCGCGCGGTTTGCGTTCGCGGTCGGGCCGGTGCTGATCGACCACGACACGGCAAGCCGCGTCGTTGCGGAGCGCGGCCTCCGGGGCGGGGCGCGGGCGTTGGGTGAGGTCTATCTGCCGCTCGGCAATCGCGCGTTCCTGTCCGCATCGGCTGATTTTGCAACGCCGTTCCGCACCTATTCGGCGCTTGCCAAGGTCGGCTTCCGCCTCTCCGACCGGGTCTGGATCGGGCCGGAAATCGGCGCGTCCGGCGACCGCGCCGGAGATCATCTGCGCTTGGGGCTGGCCGCCGGGGCAGCCGTGCGGAACTTCGAGATCAACGCCGAAGCCGGCGCCACTTTTACCCGCGGCGGGAAAAACGGGCCATATGCCACGCTCGAACTCCGGCGACGGTTCTAGGGGTCTGCAGCAGTCGCGAGCACAGCGATGCCGCAGTACAACTTGCGCCCCACCCACCATGCTTCGCATGGTCTCCCCTCCCCGTTTTGGGGAGGGATTGGCGCATTTCTCGCCCCTAGCCGCGGGTCACTTGCTTGCCTCGAGAGGTGAGCGATGACACTCAACCCGGCTTATCCCTCCTCGCGAAGCGGGGAGGGGGGACCGCCGAAAGGCGGTGGGTGGGGCGTGTGTCCAGCTTCGCTCATTCAGGGCCCTATCCTGAAGCGAGCGCCCGAGTCACCGTCTCTCCACCCGCATCGGCATGCCCCCGCCCGGCCGAAGGGTGATCCGCATCGTCAGCGGGGGCGGGATGTCCGAGGCGAGGGTGAAGCGAAAAGCGGGGAGAAGCACGGCAAGGATCACGACTGCTTCCAGCATCGCGAATCCCATGCCGACGCAAATGCGCGGACCCGCGCCGAAGGGTAAATAAGAGTAGCGATGGCGAGCCTTCGCTGCCTCGGGCCGGAAGCGCTCGGGATCGAAGCGGTCGGGTTCGGACCACAGCCGGCGATGGCGATGCATGGCGTAGATCGGCACATAGACCGGCGTGCCTCGCTTCACCTGATAGCCGCCGAGCGAAATGTCACGCCTCGCCGCGCGGGCGACGATCGGCGCGGGCGGGTAAAGGCGCATCGCCTCCTCGATCGCCTGCCGGGCATAGACGAGTCGCGAGAGCGTGGTCGGGGAGAGGCCGCCGGTCTCGCCGATGGCGGACCGGATATCCTCAACCAGCCGCCGCTCGATCTCCGGATGGAGCGCGAGGAGATAGAAGGTCCAAGCGAGGGCGAGCGCCGTGGTCTCGTGCCCCGCGGAAATGAAGGTGAGAAGGTTGTCCGCGATCTCCTGATCGGAAAAGCTATTGCCCGTCTCCGGATCGCGCGCGGCGAGTAGCAGCGCGGTCAGGTCGGATTTCCCGTCGGTTCCGGCGCGCCGTTCGGCGATCAGGCGCAGCGCTTCGTCGCGGAGATAGGCCTGCGCACGATCGGCGCGGCGCCGCCCGGGAAAGGGCGTCCAGTCCGGTGCGCAGAGGAGGTTGAGCGCCAACCGCCAGCCAGTCGTCTCGAGGTAGTGGGTCACGCCGGTCTCGACCCGTGCCACGTCAATCCCGGCACGGCCGGAGAGCATGGTTTCCACGATGATGCCGAAGGTGGTGTGCATCATCTCGCGCGAGAGGTCGGCCACGGCTCCGGACGCGAGCGCCAGCAGCCGGTCGCGGGTCCGCTCGGCTTCCGCGATCATGGTGGGGACGAACCGCAGCAAATTCTCGTGACGGAAGATTGGAGCCACGATCCGGCGCTGCGTGCGCCAGGAAGCCCCCTCCGCAGTCAGCAGGCCGTTGCCGAGCGCCGGCCGGAGAGTGCGCGCCACCGCGGCCGCCTTCGGGAAAGCATCGGCGTCCTCCACCAGCACCTGACGGACGAGATCCGGATCGGCGAGGAAAATGATCTCGCGGCCGAGAAACCGCGTCCGGACCATCGGTTCTTCATAGATTTCGGGAGGCCAGGTCTCGATCGGGTTGCGGATGATGGTGCGGAGGAGCGCGAGACCACGCGGCCGCTTGGCGCCGGGTTGGACGCCCGCGAGAACCGGGGCATCTCTGCCTTTACTCATCTCACGCTACGCGGCCGGCTGGTGGTCCTGAAGGCGGTGCCTGGCGGAAGGCAAGCAGCGCCCGTTCTGGCGCTTTTCCGGGCAAAATCGGCGTCACACGGCCGGGGCCATGGCGCCGCTTCAGATGCGCACCCCGGGAACGCTGAGGTCCAATCCGGCGTTCGGGCATGACAGCGGGCGAGGGAGATCATGACTGCTGCCGGAAAAGGAATTGCGATGGAGAACAAGGATGCTAGCGGCCCTTTACCGGCCATGCAGCTCGAAACCTTGAAACTCGCAGACAACGGCGCCGTACCCAACAATCCGCGCTGGCCGGTGATTCTCTACCGGCGGGTGCTGGATGTCCGCTCTGACGATGCAGCGGAACGCTTCGAAGGCCTGTTCGCCGCCGCCGGCTGGGGCGAGAGCTGGCGAAACGGCATCTTTCCGTATCATCACTTCCACCCGCGCGGGCACGAGGTGCTCGGAATCGCCCGCGGCCATGCGCGGGTCGAGCTTGGCGGCGAGGGCGGCTCCGTGCTCGACCTTGCCGCCGGGGACGGTGTACTCCTGCCCGCCGGCACAGGCCACAAGCTCCTCGCCGGCAGTGCCGATCTCCTGGTGATTGGGGCCTATCCGCCGGGGCAGTCCGCTGACATCATGCGGGCCGGAACCGGCGATGCGGCTCTCCTCCGCAACCAGGTCGCCGCGGTCAGCCGCCCCGCCACTGACCCGTTCACCGGCAAGCGCGAACCCCTCGCCCGGTTGTGGCTCGGCTGATCACCCAAAGCCTTCCTGTTCCGCGCATCCTCATGCCTGCCGACACGCATGCGTCAACCCCGCCCTAGGGAGCGGCGCAATTCAGGATGCAGAGCGCCTTCGGTCCCTATTCGGCAGCCTCAAATTTCCGGTGGCGATGAGCCTTTTCGAGCACCGGCCGCAGGAACTGCCCGGTATAACTGCCGGGAGTGGCGGCGACTTCTTCGGGCGTACCGGCGGCGACGATCCGGCCCCCCCCGTCGCCGCCCTCCGGGCCGAGATCGACAATCCAATCCGCGGTCTTGATCACCTCAAGATTGTGCTCGATCACCACCACGGTATTCCCCTGGTCGACCAATTCCTGCAACACTTCCAAGAGCTTCTTCACGTCGTGGAAATGAAGCCCGGTGGTCGGCTCATCCAGGATGTAGAGCGTTCGCCCCGTCGCTCGTCGCGACAGTTCCTTGGCAAGCTTCACCCGCTGGGCCTCGCCCCCCGATAGAGTATTCGCCTGCTGGCCGACCTTGATGTAGCCGAGCCCGACGCGGCGAAGCGTCTCCATTTTGTCGCGGATCGCGGGGACGGCGGCAAAGAATTCCGCTCCTTCCTCGACGGTCATGTCGAGCACGTCGGCGATCGACTTCCCCTTGAACCGCACTTCCAGTGTCTCGCGGTTGTAGCGGTGGCCTTTGCAGACGTCGCAGGTGACGAAAACGTCCGGCAGGAAGTGCATCTCGATCTTGATGACGCCGTCGCCCTGGCATGCCTCGCAGCGGCCGCCCTTGACGTTGAACGAGAACCGGCCGGGGCCGTAGCCGCGGGCCTTCGCTTCCGGCAGACCCGCAAACCATTCCCGGATTGGCGTGAACGCGCCGGTATAGGTCGCCGGGTTCGATCGCGGTGTGCGGCCGATCGGCGACTGGTCGATGTCGATCACCTTGTCGAGGAGTTCCAGTCCCTCAACCCGGTCGTGCGGCGCCGGGTGCTCGCGCGCGCCGTTCAGCCGTCGCGCCACGGCCTTGTAAAGCGTGTCGATCAGCAGTGTCGACTTGCCGCCGCCGGAAACGCCGGTCACGCAGGTGAAGAGACCGAGCGGAATCTCGGCGGTCACGTCCTTGAGGTTGTTGGCGCGGGCGCCGACTACCTTGAGCATGCGGCCAGTCGCCGCCCGCCGATTCTCAGGCACCGGAATCTCCAGTGCACCAGAGAGATAGCGCCCGGTGAGCGAGCGCGGATTGGCCATGATCTCCTGCGGCGTCCCAGTCGCGATGATCTCGCCGCCGTGCACGCCGGCTGCTGGACCGACATCGACAACGTGGTCGGCGGAAAGGATCGCATCCTCGTCGTGTTCGACCACCAGCACGGTGTTGCCGATGTCCCGGAGGTGACGGAGCGTGCCGAGCAGCCGCTCGTTGTCGCGCTGATGCAGCCCGATCGACGGCTCGTCGAGCACGTAGAGTACACCGGAAAGGCCTGAGCCGATCTGCGAGGCGAGGCGGATGCGCTGGCTCTCGCCGCCGGAAAGCGTTCCTGAGCGCCGGGCCAGCGTCAGGTAGTCGAGCCCGACATCGACCAAGAAGCGAAGCCGCTCACGGATTTCCTTAAGGATCCGGGCGGCAATCTCGTTTTGCTTGGGCGTGAGCGAGGCCGGCAGCTTGGTAAACCATTCCGCGGCGGCGCGGATCGACATGTCCGCGACCTGGCCGATATGAAGATTGGCGACCCGGACCGCGAGCGCCTCCGGCCGGAGCCGATAGCCGTTGCACGCCTCGCACGGCACCGAGGACTGATAGCGCTCGATCTCCTCGCGCATCCAGGCGGATTCGGTCTCCTTCCAGCGACGCTCGAGGTTGGGGATCACGCCCTCGAAAGGCTTCTTGGTGTGGTATTTCCGAAGGCCGTCGTCATAAGAGAAAGTAACCACCTCGCCGCCGGTCCCGTGGAGGATCGCCTGCTGCGCCGCCTCGGGAAGCTCCGAAAATGGGTCACTCATCGAGAAGCCGTAATGGCTGGCGAGCGATTCCAGCGTCTGCTGGTAATAGGGCGAGGTCGTCTTGGCCCACGGGGCGATCGCCTGCTGCCGCAAGGATAACGTGCGGTCGGGCACCACCAGTTCGGGATCGACCATCATCTTGGCGCCGAGCCCGTCGCAGATCGGACAGGCGCCATAGGGATTGTTGAAGGAAAAGAGGCGCGGCTCGATCTCCGGGATCGTGAAGCCCGACACCGGACAGGCGAATTTTTCCGAGAACACGATCCGGCGTGGCGCCGCGCTATTTTCCTTCCCCCTGCCGCGCCGCTTCGGCTTTTCCTCGCCGCCTGAACCGTCCGCGGCGCCGGGTGCTTCGGCAAACTCCGCGATCGCGATGCCATCGGCGAGTTCGAGCGCGGTCTCGAAGGAATCCGCGAGCCGCGCGGCAATGTCGGGCCGCACCACGATCCGGTCGACCACAACGTCGATGTCGTGCTTCAGCTTCTTGTCGAGCGCCGGCGTCTCGCCGATGTCATGGAACGCGCCGTCGATCTTGACGCGCTGGAAGCCGCGCTTCATCAAATCGGCCAGATCCTTGCGGTATTCGCCCTTCCGGCCGCGAATCACCGGCGCCAGCAGATAGAGGCGGGTGCCCTCGGGAAGGGTGAGCACGCGGTCGACCATCTGGCTGACCGTCTGGCTCTCGATCGGCAGCCCGGTCGCCGGCGAATAGGGGATCCCGGCGCGGGCAAACAGCAGCCGCAGGTAGTCATAGATCTCCGTCACGGTGCCGACCGTCGAGCGCGGGTTCTTGGAGGTCGTCTTCTGCTCGATCGAGATTGCCGGCGAGAGCCCGTCGATCTGGTCGACGTCGGGCTTCTGCATCATCTCCAGGAATTGGCGGGCATAAGCCGAGAGGCTCTCGACATAGCGCCGTTGGCCCTCGGCATAGATCGTATCGAAGGCGAGCGACGACTTGCCCGAGCCGGAGAGGCCGGTCAGCACGACCAGCTTGTCGCGGGGGATGTCGAGGTCGACGTTCTTGAGATTGTGCTCGCGGGCGCCGCGAACCGAAATCGTCTTCTGCATTCACCGCCTCGGGGCGGCCGCCATCGGTGCCGGCCGGTCGTGGAAGGACACGCCCAGAGGCGCTCTGGCGAATATAGGAGCGCTCCGTCGTCGGCGCACCTCCCGCAGCGTCTGTTCCCGGAATGTTCCACAGGCAGCCTTGACCTGCAAGTCCCGCTTACTCGGCCGGGCGCCAGAAATCTCGGCACGGCCACGGTGTTCACACGACGAAAACCTTGGCCGGTGTACGGTCGAGGATCGCGCCGTCGGCGAGAACGGTTGACAACCGCGCTCTGCCTGCGCCGAATCGGCCGCCCCTAGGAACCGGGTATCTAGGGCGGCGTTCGCGTCCTGTGTCCCGAGTAGCAAGGAACAAGTGCCATGGCCGCGCGTGCATATTGGTCTGGCCAGATCAGGCTCGCCCTCGTCTCGATCCCCGTACAGGTGTTCTCCGCCACCAAGACGGCGAGCCGCATCAGCTTCAACCAGATACACAAGCCGAGCGGCAAGCGCATTCGCTACGCCAAGATGGTGCCCGGGATCGGTGAGGTCGATCCCGAGGACATCGTCAAGGGCTACGAGGTCGAGAAGGGCAAATACGTGCTCCTGACCGACGAGGAGATTGACGACGTCAAGCTCGAGGCGAAGCGGACGATCGACCTTGTCCAGTTCGTCGACCAGGACGAGATCGACCCGGTCTATTTCGAGAAGCCGTTCTACGTCGCCCCGGATGAGGACGAAGTCGCTGGCGAGGCCTATGTCGTTCTTCGCGATGCGCTGAAGCAGACCGGAAAAATCGGCCTCGGCCAGATGGTGGTGCGCGGCAGCGGTCACATTGTCGCGCTGAAGCCCTACGGCAAGGGTCTGGTGATCGAGACGCTCCGCTACGCCGACGAGGTGCAGAAGGCCGATGCCTTCTTCACCAGCGTGCCCGAGGCGGAGCCGGAAACCGACCTCCTGTCGCTGGCCGAGGAACTGATCGAGCGGAAGGCGAAGCCGTTCGATCCGAAGGCGTTCAAGGATCAGTACGAGGCGGCCCTCCGCGAACTGATCGACGCCAAACGCGAGAACCGGCCGCCGCAAGAGATTGAGGCCCCGGCGGTTGCCACCAACGTGGTCAGCCTGATGGAGGCCCTGAAGCGGAGCGTCGGCGGAGAGGGGAGGGCAGCCGCGCGCAAGGAGCCCCCGCGGAGAGCCGCGGCGGCCGAGCCCACGCCAGCGCGGAAGGAGCCGGCCTCCAAGGCCAAGACCGCCAAGGCCAAGCCGGCGGCCAAGGCGCGCGGGCGCCAAGCAGCCTGAGATTGAAGCCGCACCGCGCCGGCCGAGATCGTTTCGGGAGAACGAGGGTTGGCACGGGATGCGCTGAAAGCCTATTGCGCCAAGCGCGATTTCAGCAAGACCGCCGAGCCCTCGGGCGACGCAGCCTCGAGTGGCGGTAAGGGCGCGCGCGGCAAAGTTGGGAAGGGCAGGGAAAAGGCGCCTGACCTTCTTTCCGCGGCGCGGGCCAACGGCGGCGGACGCTATCTGATCCAGAAGCACGCCGCCACGCGGCTCCACTACGATTTCCGCCTTGAGCATGACGGAGTGCTCTGGAGCTGGGCCGTGACCCGCGGACCCAGCCGCGACCCGCACGACAAGCGCCTCGCCGTCCATGTCGAGGATCATCCGCTCGAATACGGCGATTTCGAAGGGACGATCCCCAAGGGCCAGTACGGCGGCGGGACGGTGATGCTGTGGGACGAGGGCACTTGGGAGCCGGTCGAGGACCCCGACCGCGGCATGGCCGAGGGCAAACTGAAATTCGTGCTCCACGGAAACCGGCTCACCGGCGGGTGGACGCTGGTGAAGATCCGGAACAAACGGCCCGGCGACAAGAACGACAGCTGGCTGCTGATCAAAGAGCGGGACGAGGCCGCGATCGAAGGCGGCGAGCCGCTGACGGCTGAGGATCTGCCAAGCATCCGTACCGGGCGCTCGATGGCTGAGATCGCCGCCGGCGATCTCGAATGGACGCGCGAAGGAGCGCGGCGGAAGAGCTCGAGCGATACGGCGACCGCGCCGGAGGCGGCGACCACGGCCGAGCCGCGACCGAGGCGCAGCCGCAGAAGGCCGGGTGAAAAGCCGCCCGCCTTCGTCGATCCGCAACGGGCGACGCTGGTCGACGAGGCGCCGGAAGGCGAGGGCTGGCTTCACGAAATCAAGCATGACGGGTATCGCGCGCTCGCGGCCTTGGGCGGCGGCGAGGTCATCCTCTACACACGGAACAAGCTCGACTGGACCCAGCGTTTCTCCCCGCTGGTCGCTCCGCTGGCCACGCTTCCCGCCGATTCGGCGCTGATCGACGGCGAGGTCTGCGTTCTCGATGCCGAGGGCCGCGCCGATTTCGGGCTCCTTCAGGCCGCGCTCAGCGAAGGCGGCAAGGGGATCGGCTATTACGCCTTCGACCTTCTTTTCCTCGACGGGCGCGACCTCAGAAATCTGCCGTTGGTCGAGCGTAAGCAGGAGCTGAAACAACTCCTCGCGGCGGTTCCGGCTTCGGGTCCGCTCTTCTATTCGGACCACGTGCTTGGCCACGGGGGCGACATGTTCCGGGAGGCCTGCGCGCTCGGCGTCGAAGGCATCGTCTCCAAGCAGGCCAATGCCCCTTACCGCTCCGGCCGGACGCGCTCCTGGCTCAAGGTGAAGTGCGGGATGGGGCAGGAATTCGTGGTGATCGGATGGGAGCCCTCCGCAGTGAAGGGGAAGCGCTTCTCCTCGCTCCTGCTGGCGGTCCGCGACCCGGAGGGTTTCAGCTACAAGGGGAAGGTCGGCAGCGGCTATTCCATGGCGACCCAGGAAGCGGTCTGGTCGGAGCTTGCCCAACGACCGGCGAAGGAGCCCGCCGCCCACGATGTGCCGCGTGAGGTGCGCCGGAAGGCGAAATTCGTCCGGCCGGAGTTGGTTGCCGAGATCGCTTTCCGCGGCTGGTCGCGGGACGGGCTGATCCGGCAGGGAAGCTTTAAGGGGCTTCGGCGCGACAAACCGCCGAACGCAGTCGTCGAGGAAAAGCCGGCCTCTATTGAGGCGGAGATAAACTCCGGGAATTCGCCCGATCAGCCGGGTAAGGCGAAGACAGCCAACCGAAGTGGCGGAAAAAGCCCTGCGGAGCCCGCCCGCCCCGCCGCTCCGGCGAGGGCCAAGAGAAACGCTGGTCCGAAGGAAGCCAAAGGCGAAGCCCGCCCCGCGACAATCGAGATCGACCGGCGCGAGGCCGGCGAGATCGAGATCGCGGGCGTGCGCATCAGCCATCCCGACCGGGTGATCTTCCCGGGCCGGAACGTCACGAAGCGGAGTCTCGCAGAATATTATGTGGCGGTTGCCGACCGCATCCTGCCGCATGTCGCCCGCCGGCCGCTCAGCCTCGTCCGCTGTCCGCGGGGGCAGGGCGGGGACTGCTTCTTTCAGAAGCACGCCTCCCCCGGTTTTCCCGAGGAATTCCGGCCGATCCGGATCAAGGAGAAGTCGGGCACCGACACCTATCTCTATGTCGAGGACGTGTCGGGGCTGGTTGCGGCCGTGCAGATGGGTGTTCTCGAACTCCATATCTGGGGCTCGCAGATCGCGGATCTCGAGCGGCCCGACCGCCTGGTCTTCGATCTCGATCCGGACGAGGCGGTGCCCTTCGCCTCGGTCAAGGAGGGCGCGCGCCAGATGCGCGACCGTTTAGCGGCCCTCGGGCTGACGTCCTTCCCGATGGTCACCGGCGGGAAGGGCATCCACGTGGTTGTGCCGCTTACACCTCGTCACGGCTGGGACGAAATCCGCACCTTCGCCGAGGCGATGGCCCGGATGGTCGCCGCAGAGGAGCCCGAGCGCTATCTCGCGGTGATGTCGAAGGCGCGGCGGAAGGGCCGGATCTTCATCGACTACCTCCGGAACGCCCGCGGTGCGACCGCAATTGCCCCGTTCTCCTCGCGTGCCCGCGGCGGGGCGCCGATCGCGGCGCCGGTATCTTGGGCCGCGCTCGGCCGGCTCCAAGACGCCCATCCGATCGCCGTCGACACCGCCGTCGCCGCTCTTGCCAAAGAGCGCCGCGATCCCTGGAGCGGCTATTTCGACGTCGATCAGGTTCTTCCGCTGGAGCGGCTTGCGAACGGCTGAGGACATTTCCTGCCCTTGCGTTTGCCTGGAGCGTGGTTTAGAACAAAAAGGGAACAATGGTCAAGGTCCCGACTGCGAGCCGGGCGGGGTTGTGGATAAGCCGCGTCCATGGAAGCACGGACCGGCCTGACCCGCTAGGGTTCGGCAAAACAGCGCCGGAGCGAGGTGAGCGTCATGGCAGGCAGCGTCAACAAAGTCATCCTGGTCGGCAATCTCGGGCGCGATCCCGAGGTGCGGCGGCTGAATTCCGGCGCACAGGTCGTCAACTTGCGGATCGCCACGTCAGAGAACTGGCGTGACAAGAACACCGGCGAGCGCCAGGAGCGCACCGAGTGGCACACCGTCGTGATCTTCAACGAGAACCTCGCAAAGATCGCCGAGCAATATCTGCGCAAAGGCTCGAAGGTCTATGTCGAGGGCCAACTGCAAACCCGGAAATGGGAGGACCAGTCGGGCCAGGAGCGGTATAGCACCGAGGTCGTCCTGCAACGCTTCCGGGGCGAGCTGACGTTGCTTGACGGCCGGGGCGGCGGCTCCGGCTCCGGGGAAGCCGGCGACTATGGCGGGGCGGCCGATTTCGGACGGTCGAGCCCGATGGAAGGCGGGCGCGGTTCGGCCCAGAAGGCGCCGGCCAAAGCCGGGGCAATGGCCGGAGAACTCGACGACGAAATCCCGTTCTGAAGCTGGCCGAAGCGCTTCAGGTCCGGACAGCAGCCTCAGCCGCGTCAGGCAGGCCCGTTGCCGGCGGCGGCTTCGGCAATTGAGGCCGGTGTCAGCAGAGCGACGATTTGGCCGTCCCCTGCTGGGAGATCCGACCACTCAACGATGTCGAAGCTGATCGCGACCAGGCCGGCGGTCGGAATGCCGGCGGCGATTGCCGCATTGACCTCGGCATCGGGAGAGGCGCCGAGCGCGGCGGCGAGTTCCTGGATGATCGGGTTGTGGCCGATGACCAGGAGCGTTGGCGCGGTCCCGCCCTCTTCCTGGATCGCTCTGCGGTAATCGCCCGCCTGCTTTCCGTAAAGCCCGGGCGAGATGTGGATCGCGGATTCGCCGGGAAGGGCCGGAAGAATTCCCGCCAGCGTTTCGCGCGTCCGTCTGGCAGCCGAGCAGATGATGCGGTCCGGTGCGAGGTTCCGTTCCGCCATCCCGAGACCGATCGCCGCGGCTTCCTGGTAACCTTTCTCGGTCAGCGCACGATCGATGTCCGCGGTGAACGGGTCGGGCCGCGCAGCATCAGCGTGCCGGAGAAGAAGGAGGAGAGCCATCGTCGCCTGCGCCGCCGCTCAGCAATCAGAAAGGGCCGGGGGGTTCGAGATCCAGGCGGAGCGACGCGAAAGGGAATCACTGGCACTGGCGCTGATAGCCGTCTCTGCGGTTGAAGAGGCTAGTCTGTGGATTGAACGTCTTTGTAGCGGCGCGCGCAATCCGCGCACCACTCCGCCGGCGTCGCACTGTTCGAGAGCGGCCCCTGCCATTCCGCATGCACCCGCAATCAGCCCGTTCATGGTCACCTCCGTCGGCCGACCAATCTTCCGTTCGGCCGCATGCCGAAGCCCAGCCCCGAAGGTGCAACAAGACCGCTAGCCGGCACAAGCGCGGGTCTCCGTCGCTGACACCGCTCGCGACCGGCTCTATATCCCGAGGCACGCCTCAGCGCGAGGTCGAGCGGAGATGGCATTGGACGAGGCGGAGCGGCGGCGGAAGATCCGCTTTCGGGCTTGGCATCGCGGCACGCGCGAGATGGACCTCATCCTCGGCCGCTTCGTCGATGCCGAGATCGGCAGCCTCGCCGCTCCCGATCTCGACGCGCTGGAGGTATTGCTGGCCCTTCCGGACCCCGACCTTTATGCCTGGATCACCGGTTTCGAGCCGCTGCCTCAGAATGGCTGCACGCCGCTTCTCAGGCGCCTTTCCGCGTTCCATATGAAGACCGGCGGCCCGCTCCGCCCCGGAGAGCCGAATTGACGCTGCCGCCACTTCGCCTGAAGACCATCCTCACCCGTGGCCGGACTACGCTCGGCGGCGTGCCTGACGGCTTTGACGCCAAAGTGCTTGCCGATCTCCTCGGTGCGGCAAAATCGAACAAGGTCGGCGCGCTTCTCTTCGTCGCCCGTGACGGTCATCGCATGCAGGAGATGGAGGACGCGCTCCGCTTCTTTGCGCCGGCGGCAACGATCCTGACTTTTCCCGCCTGGGACTGCCTGCCTTACGACCGAGTCTCGCCGCATTCGGCGGCGCTGGCGCGCCGCGTCGCGACCCTCTCCGCCTTGGCGAGGGCGAGCGCCGGCCCCGGGCCGCTCATGGTCCTCACCACCGTCAACGCCATCATCCAGCGCGTGCCGGCCGGTGAGGAGTTCCGGAAGCGCTCGCTGGCGCTTGCCGCTGGCGGGCGGATCGCAATGGGCGAACTGACAGCCTGGCTGGAGGATAACGGGTTTCTTCGGACCGGCACGGTACGCGAGCCCGGCGAATATGCGGTCCGCGGCGGCATCGTCGACCTCTATGCCGCAGGCACTGACGAGCCGCTCCGCCTCGATTTCTTCGGCGACACGCTGGAATCGATCCGCGCCTTCGATGCCGAAAGCCAGCGGACCACTGGCGAGCGGCCGGGGCTGGAACTGATGCCGACCGGCGAAGTGGTGCTCGGCCCCGATTCGATCCGGCGCTTCCGCGAAGGCTATGTCGCTTTGTTCGGTGCGCCCAGCCGCGACGACCTCCTTTACCAGAGCGTCAGCGAAGGCCGGCGGCATGCCGGACTGGAGCATTGGCTTCCGCTCTTCTACGAGCGGCTGGAAACGCTGTTCGACTATCTCCCGGACGGGCCGGTAATCCTCGACCATCTCGCCGAGGAGGCGATGGCCGAGCGGCATGCCGAGATCGCCGACCATTACGAGGCCCGGCGCTCGGCAATGGGCGACAAGGGCACGGGCACGATCCCGTATCTGCCGCTTCCGCCGGACCGGCTCTACGTCACGGACAAGGAATGGACCGACCGGCTCGCCGGGCGTCCTACGGTCCGCGTCTCCCCCTTCTCCGTTCCGGACGCCCCCGAGGTAATGGAACTCGGCGGCCGGCACGGGCGGACCTTTGCTGCCGAGCGTTCGGCCGAAGGCGTCAACGTGTTCGATGCTCTGATTGAGCACATCGGCCGCCTTCGTGCCGACAACCGCCGGGTTGCCATCGCCTGCTGGAGCGAGGGGAGCCGCGACCGCATGGGCCAGGTGCTGGCCGATCGCGGCCTCAACCGCTTCGTGCCGGCTGCCGACTGGCCGGCCGTCGCCAAGCTCGACAAGGGCTTTTGCGCCCTGGTGGTGCTTGGCCTCGAAACCGGATTTGAGACCGACGACCTCGCCATCATCGGCGAGCAGGACGTGCTAGGCGACCGGCTTGTCCGGGCGCGCCGGCGCCAGCGGCGTGCCGCTGATGTCCTTGCTGAAGCAGCGAGCCTCGCGGAGGGCGATCTCGTGGTCCATGTGGACCACGGCATCGGGCGTTTCGCGGGCCTCAAGACGATCGAGGCGGCTGGTGCGCCGCACGATTGCCTGGAGATCACCTATGCCGGCGGCGACCGGCTCTATTTGCCCGTCGAGAATATCGAGCTTCTGTCACGCTACGGCTCGGAAGACACCGAGGCGCAACTCGATAAGCTCGGCGGCGTCGCCTGGCAGGCGCGGAAGGCGCGTCTCAAGCGCCGCATTCGCGACATGGCGGCCGAACTGATCAAGATCGCGGCCGCGCGCCAGCTGCGCCCGGCGCCGGTTCTCACTCCGCCCGCCGGCGTTCTCGACGAATTCGCGGCGCGCTTCCCCTATGACGAGACCGATGACCAGATCACGGCGATTGCCGCGGTCATGGACGACCTTGCAGCCGGCCGGCCGATGGATCGCCTCATCTGTGGCGACGTGGGTTTCGGCAAGACCGAGGTCGCGCTCCGCGCCGCTTTCGTGACCGCGATGAGTGGCAAGCAGGTCGCGGTGGTGGTGCCGACCACACTGTTGGCACGCCAGCACTTCAAGACCTTCAGCGAGCGCTTCGCCGGCTTCCCGGTGAAGCTCGCGCGGGCCTCGCGCTTGGTCGCTGCAAAGGAACTCGCCGAGACCAAGAAGGGCCTTGCCGACGGCACGATCGACATCGTCATCGGCACTCACGCGCTCCTCGGCAAGAGCATCAAGTTCAGGGACCTTGGGCTGCTGATCGTCGATGAGGAGCAGCATTTCGGTGTCAAGCACAAGGAACGGCTGAAAGAGCTTCGCGCCGACGTCCACGTCCTCACACTGACCGCCACCCCGATCCCGCGGACGCTCCAACTCGCCCTGACGGGGGTGCGCGAACTCAGCCTGATCACCACCCCCCCGGTCGATCGGCTCGCCGTCCGCACCTTCATCTCGCCGTTTGACCCGCTGATCGTGCGGGAGACGCTGCTCCGCGAGCGCTACCGTGGCGGCCAGGCCTTCTATGTCTGTCCGCGGATCGGCGATCTCGCCGAGATCCGCGCCTTCCTTGCGACGGAGGTGCCGGAGGTGAAGGTCGCGGTCGCCCACGGCCAGATGCCGCCGGGCGAACTCGAGGACGTGATGACCGCCTTCTATGACGGCGCATACGACGTCCTTCTCTCGACGACCATCGTGGAATCGGGGCTGGACGTGCCGACCGCGAACACCCTGGTCGTCTACCGCTCCGACATGTTCGGCCTGGCACAGCTCTATCAGCTTCGAGGCCGGGTGGGCCGGTCGAAGGTGCGCGCCTATTCGCTGTTCACGGTGCCCGCCGACAAGAAGCTGACGCCCGGCGCCGACCGGCGGCTGAAGGTGCTCCAGTCGCTCGACACGCTCGGCGCTGGATTCCAGCTCGCGAGCCACGACCTCGACATCCGCGGCGCGGGCAATCTGCTTGGCGAGGAGCAGTCGGGGCACATCAAGGAAGTCGGGTACGAACTCTATCAGCAGATGCTGGAGGAGGCGGTCGCAGCCCTGAAGGAGGGCGGTGCCGAGGAGAGCGAGGGCCGCTGGTCGCCGCAGATCACCCTCGGCACGACCGTCATGATGCCGGAGAGCTACGTCGGCGACCTCCAGGTCCGGATGACGCTCTACCGCCGGCTCGCCGACCTCGCCGACACCGAGGAGATCGACGCCTTTGGCGCCGAACTCATCGACCGCTTCGGGCCGCTTCCCGAGGAGGTCCAGCACCTTCTCAAGATCGTATTCATCAAGGCGCTCTGCCGGCAGGCTAACGTCGAGAAGCTCGACGCCGGCCCCAAGGGTCTGGTGATCGGCTTCCGCGACAACCGGTTCGACAATCCGGCCGGCCTGGTGCGCTGGATCGGCGAGCAGGGAACTCTCGCGAAGATCAGGCCCGATCAGAAAGTTGTGCTCTCCCGAGACTGGGAGACGCCGGAAAAACGACTGACCGGCGCGGCGGTGATCATGACCCAGGTCGCACGGCTTGCCGCAGCGGGGGAGCGGCAGGCGGCCTAGTAGCAGCCAGTCGCCAAGTCCGATCCGGTTGCCCGCCGACCCGTGGCGGGGACGTTCCAAAATCCGAAACTCACCTGGGTGTCATTCCTGTAAGTGGGGGCCGACTCGGCTAGGCTGGGCGGCGCGGAAGGAGCTGCCGCTGCGGCAAACCACCACAGGGGGAGTCAAGGTGGAGGCTCGCTCAGGTCTGAGGGCAGACGTAGTTCACGAAAGCGCGGGAATCGAAGCGGGAATCGAGCATTCCGTAGGTGCTCCGCCATTGCCGGCCGAGCCGGGTCTCGATGAACCCGTCGGCGATCACGGCCGGGAAGCTCCGCCGGAGCGAGGCAGCGGCCACCGTCATCGCCAGTTGCTCGCAGAGCGTCCGAGCCGACCCCTCATCGGCAAGCGCTACCGCCGCCGCGGCACGGAGGATGTTGATGCTGGTCTTGGCGGTCGGCCCCAGCGAGTTTTCACTCACCGCCAGCACCGCCTCCAGCGATTCCGAGGACCGGCGGAGAACCTTCAGCGCGTCGAGCCCGAGAACGTTACCCGGCCCCTCGGCCATGATCTCGGCAGGAGCATCGCGGTAAAGCCGGGGCATCCGGCTCTCCTCGACATAGGCGTTGCCGCCGGCGCACTCCATGGCTTCGACCATCACCGCTGGCGCGATCTTGGTGACCCAGTATTTCGTCACCGGCGCCATGAGACGGGCAAAGGCGGCTTCGGTCGGATCCTCTTCCCGCCGGTCGAACGCCTCCGCGAGGCGGAAGGCGAGCGCGGTCGCCCCGACCACGTCGAGCGCCACGTCGGCAAGCACCCGGGTCATCAGTTCGTGGTCGATCAGCGTGGCCCCGAACGCGCGGCGCTGGCGGCAATGATGGACTGCCTGCGCAAGCCCCGAGCGCATCAGCCCGGCAGAAATCAGCGCCGAATCCAAGCGGAGATAGCCGGTCATCTCGGCGAGCGTGCTCTGCGCCTGGCCTACCGCCCCGATCAGATAGCCGCCGGCGCCCTCGAACTCGACTTCGGCAGTGGCGGCGGAACGGTTACCGAGCTTGTCCTTGAGCCGCACCAGGCGAATGAAGTTCCGCCGGCCATCGGGCAGAAAGCGCGGCACCAGGAACGCGGAAAGCCCCTCCTGGGTGTGGGCGACCGTCAGCAGCGCATCGCTTGCCGGGCCGGACACGAACCATTTGTGGCCGGTGATCCGGTAAAGCCCGTCGTCGCTCCGCTGGGCGACGGTCGAGCAGCCCTTGAGGTCGCTGCCCGCCTGCTTTTCGGTAAGGGCAGAGCCAACCAGCACCCCGGCTTTGTCGGCGGGGGGCTTCAGCCCCGGATCGTAGCGCCGCGAGCGGATCGCCGGCATCCATGCCTCGGCGACCCGCGGCGCGTGCGCGAGCGCGGCGATCACCGCGTTGGTGGTAATCAGGCCGGAGAGGTGGCCTGCCTCGGTCTGCGCCGTGACATAGACGCGGGCGGCGCGGGCGAGTGAACGGACCGCCCCCTCGCCGGCGAGATCGTCCCAGAGCGAGGCGTGGAGCCCCGCGGCGATGCTCCGCCGCATGAGCGCATTGTAGGCGGGATGGAACTCGATCGTGTCGAGCCGGGCGCCGCTCGGCTCGTGGGTCTTGAGGCGCGGCACGTTCTCGTTGGCAAGCCGGGCAAGTTCGGCCGCATCCTGCGAGCCCCAGAACTGGCCTTGCTGGGAAAGGGTTTCGGCTACGGCGTGGGGGGCGGGATCGAGGAGGGCGACCAGGGCGGGATCGGACGCAAAAAGGTTGACGCCGACGAACGGCGTGGACTGATTGACCACGTCGTGGGTGCTGAACGCACTACTCATCGGCCTCTCCGCCCCGTCGTCCCCTTCGACTCGCCCCAGAGGTCTTGTCCCCAACCTATCACGAGTTTCCCGCCGCCGGCTTGCTGCCCCAGAGGACTCCTTTTATAGGAGCCGCTTTAATGAACGCTTCATCATCCCGGCCGGCCGTGCGGTTTTCTCACCGCCACCTTCTGGGAATCGAGGGGCTGACCGCCGAGGAGATCGCCGGCCTCCTCGACCTTGCCGACGAAGCGGTCTCGGTCAGCCGTCAGGTCGAGAAGAAGAAGTCGGTGCTCCGCGGACGGACCCAGATCAACCTTTTCTTCGAAGCCTCGACCCGCACCCAGTCCTCGTTCGAACTCGCCGGAAAGCGGCTCGGCGCCGACGTAATGAATATGTCGGTCGCCGCCTCGTCGGTGAAAAAGGGCGAGACGCTGATCGATACCGCGATCACGCTGAACGCCATGCGGCCGGACATCCTGGTGGTCCGCCATCACGCCTCCGGGGCGGTCGATCTCCTTGCCCAAAAGGTCGGGTGCTCAGTGGTGAATGCCGGCGACGGCGCCCACGAGCACCCGACCCAGGCGCTCCTCGACGCACTCACTATTCGCCGCCGCAAGGGCCGAATCGCGGGCCTCACCGTGGCGATCTGCGGCGACGTCGCGCATAGCCGGGTCGCCCGTTCCAACATCCTTGCCTTGAACGCGCTAGGCGCCGAAGTCCGGGTCGTGGCGCCTTCGACGCTGATGCCGGCCGGGATCGAGCGCCTCGGAGCGCGGCCGTTCACGCGCATGAAGGACGGGCTTGCCGATGCCGACATCGTGATGATGCTCCGCCTGCAGCGCGAGCGGATGGAAGGCTCGCACGTCCCCTCGGTCCGCGAATATTTCCGGTTTTTCGGCCTTGATGCCGAAAAGCTCGGTTACGCCAAGCCGGACGCGCTGGTCATGCATCCCGGGCCGATGAACCGCGGCGTCGAAATCGATTCGGCTATCGCCGACGGGCCGCAGAGCCTGATCCGCGAGCAGGTCGAGATGGGGGTGGCGGTCCGGATGGCGGTTTTGGAAGCGCTTGCAGCGCATCTTCCCAACACATGAGGAGGGCCGAAGAGCAGCCCGGAACGGGGCTGCCGCTCTTGGTCCTCATTGCCGGGCCCTACCGGTCGGGGACCGGCGACGATCCGGGATTGATCGCGAGGAACGTGGCGGCGATGACCGCGATGGCCCTTCGGGTTTTCGAGGCCGGTCATATCCCGGTGCTCGGCGAATGGCTGGCGCTGCCGCTGATCGAGGAAGCTGGCTCGGAGCGGATCGGCGACGAAATCTTCAACGCGATTTTCCATCCGATCGCTCGCCGCCTGGTCGAGCGATGCGATGCCTGCCTGAGGATCGGCGGTCCATCTGCGGGCGCCGACGAGATGGTGGCGCTCGCGCGCGCCGATGGCCGGATGGTGTTCACCCGGCTTGAGGACCTTCCGCCGGCCACTCAGGTCATCAGCGATCATGCCCGCTGACGCCGATCGGCCTCTCGTCTTCGACAATGCCCGGGTGATCGATCCGTCGCGTGGCCTCGACGCTGCGGGCACGGTGATCGTCGCCGACCGGCGGATCGTCGCCGCCGGCCCGGAAGCCCGCCAAGTGGCACGGCCGGGTTCGGCGGAGATCATCGACTGCCAGGGCAGCGTGATCGCGCCGGGAATCGTCGACATGCGCGTGTTCGTCGGCGAGCCGGGGGCAGAACACCGCGAGACCTTCGCCTCCGCGGGTCAGGCAGCCGCTGCCGGCGGCGTCACCTCGATCGTCACCATGCCCGACACCGACCCGGTGATCGACGACGTGGCGCTGGTCGACTTCATCGCCCGCCGGGCCCGCGACACGGCCGCCGTCCGGGTCTTTCCCGCCGCGGCGATGACCAAGGGTCTGGCGGGCCAGGAAATGACCGAATTCGGCTTGCTTGCGGAGGCGGGTGCGATCGCCTTCACCGATGGCCGGCGCTCGGTCGGGAACGCGCTTCTGATGCGCCGCGCGCTCACCTATGCGCGCGATTTCGGCGCGCTGATCATGCATCACCCGGCCGACCCGCACCTTTCCGCCGCCGGCGTGATGAACGAGGGCGAAACCGCAACCCGCCTTGGCCTTTCCGGCATTCCCAAGGAGGCGGAGATCGTCATGCTGGAACGCGACCTCCGGCTCACCAGGCTGACCGGCGGCCGCTACCACGCCGCGCAGATCTCCTGCCGGGAATCGCTCGATCTTGTCCGCCGCGCCAAGGCCGATCGTCTGTCGGTGACCGCCGGCGTGTCAATCACCAGCCTGTCGCTCAACGAGAACGACATCGGCCATTACCGCACCTTCTTCAAGCTCTCGCCGCCGCTTCGGGCGGAGGATGACCGGAAGGCGATGGCTGAGGGCGTGGCCGACGGGTCGATCGACGTGATCGTCTCCAGCCACGACCCGCAGGACGTGGACACCAAGCGCCATCCCTTCGCCGAGGCCGCCGACGGCGCGGTGGGCCTCGAAACCATTCTTCCCGCCGCGCTACGCCTCTTCCATTCCGGTGACGCCACGCTCCTCCAACTGTTCCGGGCGCTCGCCACGCGGCCGGCGGAACTTCTCGGGCTGGAACTCGGGCGACTCGCGCCCGGCGCGCCGGCCGATCTGGTGCTGTTCGATCCCAACGCACCGTTTGTGCTCGATGCGGACCATCTCCGCTCGCGGTCAAAGAACAGCCCGTTCGACGGCGCCCGTTTCCAGGGCCGCGTGCTGATGACAATGGTCGCCGGCCGGAAGGTCTTCGAGCACGGCGGGTAAGGCTTGGTCGATTTCGCGAGAACACGCTTTTTGGGGATGTGATCCTGGCTACAGAATTGGTGCTGGGCTTTGACCCCGGTGGGCACAACCGCTTTGGGGCAGCAGGCCTGCGTGATGGCGCGATTAGCGACGTGCGCGTGCTGTCTACAACCGCCGAAGCCGTTTGTTGGGCTCGCCAGGTCTGCGGGAGCCGGACACCCGACGCGGTTGGGATAGACACCCTTCTCCATTGGAGCCTATGCCGCGGTGGCTGGCGGCCCGCTGATTGCTATCTTCGCCGACGCTGTCCAGGGGTCCAGCACAGCGTCATTGCGCCGAATGCCCTCTACGGAGCCATGGTCATCGGCGGAATGGCGCTCGCTCTCGAACTGCGCCGGCTCTGGCCCGGGATCATTCTCAATGAGACGCACCCGAAGGTGCTTTTCCGTGAACGGATGTGCCGCGCATACAGTGCTGCGTCACCTCATTTCGAGGCCGATGTCTCCGACTTCTGCCGGGTCCATGGCCTGACCGTTCCCGCCGGCTTGTCGGAGCACGCATTCGACGCGGTGCTCTCGGCTTGGGCCACTCAGCAAGGACTGGAGTGCAACTGGTCAGATTTGGTGCAGGAAACGCGGGGTGAAGAGCGCCTCCTATTTCCGGTAGAGCCGCCGGTTCGCTATCTTTGGCCGACCAAAAGCGGAGCCACCTACACGGAATGACCCTTCTCTCGCTCCTCCTCGCCCTGATCGGCGGAGACCTCCTCGGCTCGATCCCGTTCGGGCTGCTCCTCACCCGCTTCGGCGGCGCTGGCGACGTACGGGCGATCGGCTCCGGCAATATCGGCGCCAGCAACGTCCTGCGGACCGGCCGTAAGGACCTTGCCGCCGCAACCCTTGTCTGTGATGCGCTGAAGGGGACAATCGCAGTGCTGATCGCCCGCTGGCTCGCCGGGCCGGATGCGGCGATGGCGGCCGGAGCCGGCGCGTTCCTCGGTCACCTCTTCCCGGTCTGGCTCGGCTTTCGCGGCGGCAAAGGGGTCGCGACCTTTCTCGGCATTCTGATTGCGCTTTCCTGGCCGGCGGCGCTGGTGTTTGCGGTGGTCTGGCTCGCGGTGGCCTTCTCCACCCGCTATTCCTCGCTCTCGGCCCTGCTCGCCGGAGTTGCTGTACCAATTGCGCTCCTCGTCATGGGTGACTGGCGCCTGGCGCTCCTCACGGCCGGTCTGGTGGTGCTCATCTACATCCGTCACGCCGCCAACATCCGGCGCCTGCTGGCCGGCACGGAATTGAAGATCGGCAGCCGCTCCCGCCCGGCGGCCACGTGAGGAGCCGCACGGCTCTTCCGGGAGTGGAACTGACCGATGGACAGCGGATCGCCTGGCTCCGGCTGATCCGGAGCGAAAACATCGGCCCGGTCGGTATTATGGCGCAAACGCCAGAAGCGTGAAAGCCGCCGTGCTCCTACTTCTCCGGCATGGAACACACCCAGCCGGCCCTTTATGCCCTGGTCCGCCTTCACGCTGAACTCGGCGGCAAGATCAAGGACAACAAGCGCGAGGCCCAGCGCCTCCGCCAGAGCATGAAGCACGTTGAGGCGGTGCTTCACCTGCTTGACCCGACCTTCAACGTCCGCCGGATCGCTCCCCGACGCCGGTACAATCCGAACCCGCTGTTCAAGCGAGGCCACGTCTGGCTTGCGGCACTGGACGTGCTACGGCGGGCAGAGGAGCCAATGTCGACAGAGGAAGTGTCGCGGGCGCTCCTGGCGTCCAAGGGCGTCCCTGAGCCCTCTCGGGCGGAGGTCCGCACGATGTATGCGGCGGTAGCAGCGTCTCTCGGAAACCATGCCGGCAAGCTGGTGACGGCAGATGAAGGTCGGCCTCGGAGGTGGCGTATAATCCCGCAATAATCCAGCCTGTTTCGGGTAGAGTCCGACTGTCTTTAAGCGCGACAGGCGGTTTGTCATGGAACGAATCTGGCATCTTAGAGAGCTGAGATTGTGGCAGGCGATCGTGGTTCTGGCCATGATCTCCCTTTTCGTCTATCTTGATGATACTTGGTGGAATGGTCGTGTGGCTGGTCCGGTGCTCACGTTAATAGTCGCTGGATGGGTTCAATTAGTACAAAGTCGGGTGATAAGAATGGATGACGCGCTTCGGCGCTCCGAAATTCACATTGACGCGCTAGCAGCGCGCATAAGGGAACTAGAGTCCCGCGTAATGGAAACGAACACAACGGCAGGCAAATGAGAGTCGACGAACTAACCTGCGTCGCGACCGTGCTTTTCAGCCGCGATGCTGGCGGCGAAACGCATGCGACCATGGGAGTTGACCCGCTCGCCATTGCGAGCGCACCAGTCGGGGAAGGTTTCCGGGTCGATATAAGCACGCTCGACGATCAGGCCATTAGCCTTGTAGGAGCGCTCCGCCTCCTCCGAAAATTGAACAAACTCCTCCCACGTGGCGGGAAAGCCGTAGGCGTCTTCACAGATGGCGAGGAAGGCCGCGTAATCTTCCTTCCTAACCCAAGGAAGACCGACCGCGCGGGGACCGTAGTCTCTGATCCTAGTCACATCGACCTCCTAGGTTCGGTTGGCGCCGCCTAGGATAGCAGAGGGCCGGGGGAGCAATTTCCCGGCCCTTCTCAGTTGGGCAGATGCCTCTGCCAGTAGCCGCAGAAATCGACTGACGGAGCCCGCTTCATGGCGAGGCCGGCCACCCGTTCCACCTGCGATCCGTTCGGGAGCCGCCGGCAATCTTCCCGCCACGCGGCTTCCTGTGCATACCTGAGAAGATACGCGCCCGCGATGTGGTGATGGTGGCCGATCTCGGCCCGGCGGAGGCGGCTGAAATACTCTTCCGCCCAATTGGTCGAAGCGCCGTCCAGGGAATAGGCTTCCCGGTGGTTGATGCGCTTTACCTCAAACCGGGAATGAAGGGCGTTCCATGCCGCGCTTTCGTCCGCATGGACGGTCGTGCCATCGCTGATCCGTGACTTGATCCACGACAGGGCAGCGCCTTCGCTCTTGAACACGGCCGGCAGGGAATTGCCGTCCCGCTCGCGAACGATGATGACGGCCTTCCGCTTGCCGGACTGATTGCGATGAAGGCGGCGGTCCTTCCGGTCTTCCTTGAGGTTCGCGGGCTTGACGTAGCCGCCGAAATATCCCGCATCGACCTCGGCCACCTTGCCGGCGCCGCCGATCTTCCGGCCCTTCATTTCCTCCGCCATCGCCTCCCGCATCTTGTGGCAGAGCACGAAGGCGGCCTTATAGGACAGGCCGAGATCGCGGGACATCGCCAGCATGGACTTGCCCTTGACCTCATTGCAGAAGATCGCGATGGCCGCGAGATAGGCGCGGAGCGGCAGCTTGTGGCTGGCGAACAGGGTTCCTGACGTGATCGAGAAATCCTTGCCGCAACCCTTGCAACGGAAGCGGGGTGAGCCGTTCGGACGGCGGCAGTCATAGGCGTCCACGGAGCCGCAAGACGGGCAGACGGGCTTGCCCTTGGTCTCAGGCCAACGGAGAAAGCGGAATGTCGCCTCGGCCTCCGCATCCGACATGCGGAAGACCTGAGCGAGGCTCAGGGTCTTTGCTTGCCGGGTGAGAAGGAAGTGTTGAGACATAGCGTCCGCGACAATGTGTTGTCACATACGCTATCATTCCCCATTGCCTTGTCAATGGAAAAGTTGTCGGATACGATAACACCTGTTCGCAAACGACAGGATTTGGCAAGTGGACATCGGAACCGCGGAGCGGGAATGGGCGGAACGCGCAAAGCGCTTCCTCAAGGCGGAGCTGAAACGGGCTGACGTGACGTATGAGGAGCTAGCGGCGCGTCTCAATGCCCATGGGTGGCAAGAGACGAAGGCGTCAATCGCCAGCAAGCTCAGCCGGGGGACGTTCCCAGCAACGTTCTTGCTGGCGGCCCTGAAGGCGATAGGAAAGCAGAGCCTCAGCTTGGAGGAGGTCTGATTCCGCCATGATGGCGCGGGTACTCGGCCTCTTCCTTTGGGTTGCGGTGCTTCCCGCGTATGCTGAACCGGGATCAGCGGTTACGTACGGTCCCTCATGGCATCAACCCGGAAATCCACCAGCCGGCCAAGCTCAACGCGATCAGGAACCAACCACCAGCAACCAGGGCAATTCGGGAGCGCTCGCCACCCCGATAGCAAACGGCCGCCCATCCCCCAAGGATACTGCCGGCAATGATCCCCAACAGAACAATTCCAAAGACAGCCCCGATTGGTGGGTGGCGAAGTTTACCGGCGGTTTGGTCGCTATTGGCGTCGCTCAAGCCCTTCTGTTTCTTTGGCAACTGGTACTCATCCGCAAGGGCTTGGCCGATACCAAAGAGGCTGCCGACGCCGCCAAGGAATCGGCCGATGCCGCAACAATCGCTCTGTCGGTTTTCGAGCGCCCATGGATATTCGTCACCGTCGAGGATTGGATTACACAGCGCGGCCCCCTCAATCAGTGGTCTGTGACTTTCAAGATTAAGAATCACGGTCGTGGGCCAGCAACGATTGAAACCTGCCATATTGGAACCGTCGTGGAAGACAGCGCCGGATCTCCAGGTCTCCCTATCTTGGAGGACCAGATCCATACGGTTCTGGGACCGGGAGAGCACATTGAAGATGCCAGCTTGGCAATTCCAGATGGAATTAGCGTTACGCCGATTAGCAACCGACGTGGGACCATCGAGGGGTCGGATGACGTGTTTTTCCGGGCTCAGTTGGAGTACCGGGATGTGCGCGGGGGCTGTCACGGAACTGAAGCATGTTGGCGCTTCGATAGAGGGCTCCACAGATGGGTGAAGCTCGCCAACCCCGATTATAATTGGAATAGCTAATACCGCGGTTGCCACCGGCGCGCGCCTCATGGCACGCAGCCAGTGGCGTTTGCGCCATAATACCGGGCCCGGTCGGTATTATGGCGCAAACGCCACTGGTGCCCGATGAGGGCGCTGGCGGCGTTGACGGCGGCCACTGGTGCTCTGCTAATCAGCGGCGTTTCCTATGGGGCAGATGTTCAGAGCGCTAGCCTCGGTTGTTCCCGGCTTGTAGTAGTAGCAGAAGAAGCTATGTCGCGTAACGCCCTGCGACGTGTAAACAAAGCATCCATCGTAGAACAAGACGAGTTGCGAAACGTTAAAGTAGGTGGGAACGAGTCCATTTTGATACGTAAATGTGAGTTGAGAATTAGAAAATCCCGTGGACGGATAAACCACGCCTCCACCTGCGCTTTTTCTGGACAGGCATTTATCGAGGGCCACCTTCGTCGTGCTTGCCGTCTTTGGCCCATCGACTTCAACAAACGCTTCGACGGAATAGGTGAAGTCTGTCGCCGGTTCGTGTCCGCTGTGGAGTTGCCCCCGTTTCGTCGGACACCTCGGCTAGGTTGATTGGGCTCGGATGAACTCACGAGGTGAGCGCATCTTAAGGCCCTGATGAGGGTGGTTTTCGTTGTAGTCGGCGAACCATCCGGCGATCCGCGGGAGCACCGTCGCGGCATCCGGCAAGGGGCTGAGGCGGACATAGTCGCGCTTGAAGGTCTTCACGAACGCCTCCGCCATTCCGTTCGACTCCGGGCTCTGAACTGGCGTGAAGCAGGCCAGGAGATTGAGTGCGGCAGCAAAGTCGCGGGTCTCCTTGGCTGTGTACGCGCTGCCGTTGTCGGACAGCCACTCGACCGGCTGCGGAGCCTGAAAGGCGGCGAAGCGGGTCTCGACCGCTTGGAGCATCATGTCGCGAACCATGCTGCCGCTGATACCGCTGCCGGTCACAGCCCGCCAGGCGATGACCTCGCGATCATGAGCGTCGATGACGAAGGCGACCCGAACCGCCTCGCCATTCCAGCAGGCGATCTCGAAGGCATCGGAGCACCATCGAAGATTAGAGCGCATCACCACGACCTTGCCGGCGTGCATGCGGCCAGGGCGACGTCCGGTGTGGCGTTGAAGCAGCATCCGGTTCTGGTCCATGATCCGAAAGATGCGCTTGTGGTTGGCCGGCGGCTTACCCTGCTGATCGAGGACCCGGTTCACCAGGGCAGTGATGCGCCGGTAGCCGTAGCTCGGGCGCTCGCCGACCAGCAGCCGGACCAGCGGAATCAGGTCTTCGTCGCCGGCCTTGCGATAGGCCCCGCGCAGCTTCCTGCTGCCACCCAGGTGGCCATGGATGGTGGAGCGGGCGACCCCGATCGTCTCGGCGATCGCCTTCACCGGGAAGCACCCTTCAGCGGCGAGGTCAGCTGCAATCGCGGTTTTTTTGCCTCCGACCGGGCGAGCGCCTCCTTGAGGATCTCCACTTCCATCGTCTTGCGGCCGAGAAGCCGCTCAAGCTCCCGCACTCGGTCCTCGAGCCGGCGCACCTCGGAACTGCCAACCACCTGTTCGTCCGAGCCCACAGCCGCGACCCCGCCCTCGTTCATCAGCCGGCGCCAACGATAGAGGAGATTGGGGGCGACGCCATGCCGGCGGGCAACGGAGGAAACCGTCTCCCCCGGCTCACAGCTCTCTTCGATCGCTCGCAGCTTCTGCTCGGTCGTCCACCGCCGCCGCCGTGCCGACCCGGTGATCACTTCGATCCGCTGATAGTCCTCGGACATAAGCCTGTGCTTGAGGATATCCCCAAGCCTCCCGGTAGGCCGGGTGTCCGATCGAAATGGGGGCCAGTTCACGCTGTTTGTATAATGCAGAGTGAACTTGATCGTATCCGACGTTCCTGGAACCGCGTTCAAAGACGCTTCGCTTGGACCAACCCAAGCCCGTTGAGCGGCTATGACCGCATTGGCCTGCTTGGTAGCGGCGTCCGCGAGCTTCCTGTTGTTTTCAATCAGGAGATCAGCCTGCGCGCCGGCGGATCGCATTTCAGCCAGTTGGCCGTTAAAGACCCTGAACTGAAGGTAGCCGACAACGATAATAACCAGCGTCAGGAAGGCTATGGCATAAGTGGCGTTCGCCGTTCTCCGGGCCGCGCGTTCGGCGGTGCCCTCCTTTTCGTGCTCGGTCTTCTTCCGTTCAAGGTAGCGTTTTGGCTGCTCGATGGCCCACGTAACACATTGGCGGACAAGCTTATAGCTTGGAGTGTCGGGGCGCTCGGGACTCTCTTGATCGCTCAAGGCGCCTACCTGTTTCTGACTTCGCTTTCTACACTTCCTCTAGGCTGAGGCTCTGTTTCCCTATGGCTTTCAGAGCCGCAAGCAAGAACGTTGCCGGGAATGTCCCGCGGCTCAGCTTGTTGGCGATGGACGCTTCCGTTTCCTCCAGTCCGTGCTCCCGCAGTCGTTCGGCGAGCTGTAGATAGCTGACATCCGCCCGCTTCAACTCGGCCTTCAGGAACCGCTTGGCGCGGTCCGCCCACTCGCGTTCTTTCTCGCCTGGCATTGCCGCCTCTCCATCTGTGTGCGGCTATCATATGTGATAGTTTCCTGTTGACAAGGGGAGGTGCATATCATATCTGATGTGAGACAAAGGTCGCACATCCGATATGCAACACTTCCTTCTCACCCGGCAAGCAAAGACCCTGAGCCTCGCTCAGGTCTTCCGCATGTCGGATGCGGAGGCCGAAGCGACCTTTCGTTCTCTCCGTTGGCCTGGGACCAAGGGCAAGCCCGTTTGCCCGTCCTGCGGCTCTGTAGACGCCTACGACTGCCGCCGGCCAAACGGCTCACCCCGGTTCCGTTGCAAGGGCTGCGGCAAGGATTTCTCGATCACGTCCGGCACGCTGTTCGCCAGCCACAAGCTGCCGCTCCGGGCCTATCTCGCGGCCATCGCCATCTTCTGCAATGAGGTCAAGGGCAAGTCGATGCTGGCGATGTCCCGCGATCTTGGCCTCTCCTACAAAGCCGCCTTCGTGCTCTGCCACAAGATGCGCGAGGCGATGGCCGAGGAACTGAAGGGCCGGAAGATCGGCGGGGCTGGCAAGGTGGCCGAGGTCGACGCCGGGTATTTCGGCGGCTACGTCAAGCCCGCCAACCTCAAGGAAGACCGGAAAGACCGCCGCCTTCATCGCAATCAGTCCGGCAAGCGGAAGGCCGTCATCATCGTTCGCGAGCGGGAGGGCAATTCCCTGCCGGCCGTGTTCGGCAGCGAGGGCGCGGCCCTGTCGTGGATTAAGTCCCGGATCAGCGACGGCACGATCATCCACGCGGACGAAAGCGCCGCCTGGAACGCCCTTCATTCCCGCTTCGAGGTGAAGCGCATCAACCACCAGGAAGCCTATTCCCTGGACGGCGCTTCGACCAACTGGGCCGAGGAGTATTTCAGCCGCCTGCGTCGGGCCGAGATCGGCCACCATCACCACATCGCAGGCGCGTACCTTCTGCGGTACGCACAGGAAGCCGCGTGGCGGGAGGATTGCCGGCGGCTTCCGAACGGATCGCAGGTGGAAAGGGTCGGCGCGCTGGCGATGCGGCGGGCTCCGTCAGTCGACTTCTGTGGCTACTGGCAGCGCCACGTGCCCGCATCGTAACCTGCGCTTGGCTAGAGGGAGGCTATATGCAATGCGCGGAGAACCGTGGGACAGCATGACTACAGCGGAGAAGCTGGAGTCTCTTTACGATCACCTGGAGCAGATTGATCGGAGGTTGGCCGACTTGGGAGGTGGAGATCAGCTTCTTTTTGAGCGTCTAAGAAGGTTAGAGACTCGGATCGAGACGCTCGAAAAAGCGGCAGGGGAGGAATGAACCGCCCGAAGCGCTCCCATGCCTCGCGGCGGAAATCCTCGTAGGTTTCTTCGGTCATGGTGACAAAAAATCCTCGTTCGCATAGATTGTAGTCCACGCGAGCGGCCGTCATCAGGGCCGAATATCCTTGAGAGGGGGGCACCAACCCCCTCTCAAGGGGTTCTAAATCCTTTTATTATCCAAGCAACGGTATGCCAAATCACCCATGTAAGAAGGGGGATTAATACACCTACTTCCACCCATCCCAATAGGGCTTCGTCCGCCTGCGCTTTCGATCCAGAAGAGAAAAGCCTGCCCAGAGCGAAAAGCGCCAGCGCGATCTCAAGGATGATTACCCCAACGACAACCAGACGCTTTGTTCCGCGCCGCGCGCTCAAAGGATGTATCTCCGATACCTTTCCACGTGAGACTATCCCAACCCCGAGATCGGGGCGAGAACCTCCGGTAGGCGCTCCGTGCTAAGGCAGGACGTGCCACTTACGCGGTCGCCCTCCGTCGGCGGCCACGGTCTTTCCTTCGTGGTTTCCGAGAGATGCTGCCACTGCCGCATACATCGTGCGGATTTCCTGCCGCGACGGCTCAGGGACGCCCTTGGACGCCAGGAGCGCCCGCGACACTTCCTCTGTCGACATGGGCTCCTGTGCCCGCCGTAGCACGTCCAGGGCGGCAAGCCAGACGTGGCCTCGCTTGAACAGCGGGTTCGGGTTGTAGCGGCGGCGGGGAGCGATCCGGCGGACGTTGAAGGTCGGATCAAGGAGGTGAAGCACGGCTTCAACGTGCCTCATGCTCTGGCGGAGGCGCTGGGCCTCGCGTTTGTTGTCCTTGATCTTGCCGCCGAGTTCAGCGTGAAGGCGGACAAGGGCGTAAAGGGCCGGCTGGGTGTGTTCCATGCCAGAGAAGTAGGAGAACGGCCGCTTTCACGCTTCTGGCGTTTGCGCCATAATACCGGGCCCGGTCACGTTCCGGCAACTCGTCAACTATTTCGGCGGCGCGGCAGCGGCGCTCGAGGCGGTCCCCAGCCTTGCCGCCCGCGCAGGACGGCCCATCCGGGTCCCCTCATCGTCGGAGGCCGAGCGCGAACTCGAAGGGCTGACGCGTTTCGGCGCTCGCATGGTCGCACTCGGCGAGCCAGATTATCCGCCCTGGCTCCGTCATATCGACGATGCCCCGCCGCCTTTCCCGGTTCGCGGGCCCGCCTCCTGCCTCACCAAGCCGATGGTCGCGGTGGTGGGGTCGAGGAACGCTTCCGTAGCTGGCCGGAGACTCGCGATGCAGGTTGCCGGAGGACTCGGCCCATCCGGTCTGGCGGTCGACTCGGGCCTGGCGCGGGGGATCGACGCCGCGGCCCATGAAGCCGCGCTCGATGGCGGCACCGTCGCCGTTTTCGCCGGCGGCCTCGACCGTCCCTACCCACCGGAGAACGCGCAGCTCGCGGAGCGAATCTTGGCCGCCGGCGGCGCGCATCTCAGCGAAATGCCGTTTGGCTGGGAGCCGCGGGCACGAGATTTTCCCCGCCGCAACCGGATCGTTTCGGGCTTGGCGCTGGGTGTGGTGGTCGTGGAAGCCGCGGACCGGTCGGGATCGCTGATCACCGCCCGCCTTGCCGCGGAGCAGGGACGCCTGGTTTTCGCCGTGCCGGGCTCGCCGCTCGACCCGCGCGCGGCGGGAACGAACCGCCTGATCCGCCAAGGCGCGCAACTGATCACCGGGCCCGAAGACGTGATCGAGTCAGTCCAGCCGCTTGCCGGGACAGTGCCGCCGCCGATCTCCATCGTGGCCGAAGGCGGCCCGGCCGCAGACCCGCTTCCCGACGAAGCCGATCAGTCCGATCGCCGCATCGTACTGGAAGCCCTCAGCCCCACACCGACCGAGGTCGATGAGATCATACGGTTCACTGGTCTCTCGGCCGCAACCGTGCTCCTGGTGCTCCTCGAACTCGATCTCGCCGGACGCCTGGAGCGCCATCCTGGCCAACGTGTCTCGCTGATCTGACGCTGTCGGTTCGGTCTACATCAGTGAACCGCGACGCGTCCGAGGCGGTGCTGCGGGCGGTGTTCCCCGCTTCCTCGGCGGTCATCGCGAGCAGATAACCGAGAAAGCCGAGCCCGCCTTGATCCGCCATGCGCTTGAGATCGAGAGCAAGCGTCTCGATATAAGACGCGAGTTCTCTCGGGCTGGCACCCGCAACAGCATCCCCTCGTTGGACCCGTTTCTGCATCGCTCCAGTCCCGGTTGCCACAAGTTCAACCACGGGTAGATGCTTTACCCCGCAATGGCCATTTCCGCAATACGGGCATTGCATTAGAATACAACCGAAACGAGTGAGAATGGCTCCGATTTGACAGTCGCCGGTTCTTTGTCGATTTTCCCGGCCTTTCCCGCAGGGCATCCGTCCGGCCTTTTCCCGGCACTTGCCTGCGGCAGCGCGCCGATCCGCTCGCAGGAACACCCGTAAGCATGAACGTCGTCATCGTAGAGTCGCCGGCCAAGGCGAAGACCATCAACCGCTATCTCGGTTCCGACTACCAGGTGCTCGCCTCCTACGGCCATGTGCGCGACCTCCCGTCGAAGGACGGTTCGGTCAGGCCGGACGAGGACTTCGCCATGGACTGGGAGGTGGATGGCAAGGCCCAGAAACGCCTCTCCGACATCGTCAAGGCGGTGAAGTCCGCCGACCGCGTCATCCTCGCCACCGACCCTGATCGCGAGGGCGAGGCGATCTCCTGGCATGTCCTGGAAGTCCTCCGCGCCCGTCACGCATTAAAGGACAAGCCTGTCGACCGGGTGGTGTTCAACGCCGTGACCCGGCAGGCGGTGCTCGATGCCATGCAGCATCCGCGCGCAGTCGATGCGGCGCTGGTCGATGCCTATCTCGCCCGCCGTGCGCTCGACTATCTCGTCGGCTTCACGCTCTCCCCCGTCCTCTGGCGGAAGCTTCCCGGCGCGCGCTCGGCCGGCCGGGTACAGTCGGTCGCGCTCCGCCTCGTCTGCGACCGCGAGAATGAGATCGAAATCTTCAAGCCACGCGAATACTGGTCGATCGCGGCTGAGCTCGCGACGCCGCGCGGCGACACCTTCACCGCCCGTCTTGCCGGCGCCGACGGCAAGAAGATCGGGCGCCTCGACGTCGGCACCGCGCTGGAAGCCGATGCCTTCCGTCAGGCCCTCGAAGCCGCCCGCTTCAGCGTCGCATCGGTCGATTCGAAGCCGGCGCGCCGCCACCCTTTCCCACCCTTCACGACCTCGACGCTGCAGCAGGAGGCGAGCCGGAAGCTCGGCTTTGCCCCGAACCGCACCATGCAGATCGCCCAGCGGCTCTATGAGGGCGTCGATATCGGCGGCGAGACGGTCGGTCTGATCACTTATATGCGAACCGACGGCGTCGACATGGCGCCGGAGGCGGTTGCGGGAATCCGCAAGGTGATCGGCCGCGATTTCGGCACCCAGTTCCTGCCAGATGCGCCGCGAAAATACACTGCCAAGGCCAAGAACGCGCAGGAGGCGCACGAGGCGATCCGGCCGACCGATGCCGGCCGCCATCCGCGCGACGTGGCGCATGCGCTCGATCATGACCAGGCGCGGCTTTACGAGCTGATCTGGAAGCGCACCGTCGCCAGCCAGATGGAATCGGCCGTTCTCGAGCGGACCACGGTCGAGGTCCTGGCGGAGGCCGATGGCCGCCGACTCGATCTTCGCGCGACCGGCCAGCTGGTCACGTTCGAAGGCTTTCTTACCCTCTACAACGAGGACCGGGAGGACCGCGGCGAGGATGACGATGACGAGAGCCGCCGCCTGCCGCGCATGTCCGCGGGCGAAGTGCTGCAGCGCCGCTCCCTCGACATCGGCCAGCATTTCACCGAACCGCCGCCGCGCTACACCGAGGCCACTCTCGTCAAGCGCATGGAGGAACTCGGCATCGGCCGGCCATCGACCTATGCCGCCACCCTCGCGGTGCTCCGCGACCGCGGCTATGTCCGGCTGGAAAAAAAGCGGCTCGTTCCTGAGGACAAGGGCCGGCTGGTCACGGCATTTCTGCAGAGCTTCTTCCGGCGCTACGTCGAATACGATTTCACCGCCGATTTGGAGGAAAAGCTCGACGGCGTCTCCAACGGCGACATCCCCTGGAAGGAACTCTTGCGCGAGTTCTGGCGCGCTTTTTCGGCGGATGTCGCCGGAACCAGCGAACTCCGTGTCGCCGATGTTCTCGAAGCGCTGAACGAACTCCTCGCGCCACATGTCTTCCCGCCAAAGGCGGATGGCAGCGATCCCCGCACCTGTCCAAATTGCGGGAATGGGCGGCTCTCGCTGAAGCTTGGCAAATACGGCGCCTTCATTGGCTGTTCCAACTACCCGGAATGCCGTTACACGCGGCAGCTTGCCGTGGTGGCCGAAGGGGAAGCCGGCGAAAACGGATTGGGGAACGGCGAGGACGGGACGCGGCGCCTCGGCGTCGATCCGGAGAGCGGGCTGGAAGTCACGCTCCGCGCCGGCCGCTTCGGTCCCTATCTCCAGCTTGGCGAGGCCGAGGACGGGGAGAAGCCGAAGCGGGCGAGCCTGCCGAAGGGCTGGGACCCCGCGACCATCGACCTCGACCGGGCTCTCGCGCTCCTTTCGCTGCCGCGCGAAGTCGGGCTTCATCCCGAGAGCGGAAAGCCGATCAGCGCCGGGATCGGGCGTTACGGCCCCTTCGTTCTGCACGAAGGAACCTTCGCCAACCTCGATTCAGTGGAAGAGGTGTTTTCGGTCGGCCTCAATCGGGCCGTCACCGTACTAGCCGACAAGCTCGCCGGCGGCGGCAGGCGGCGGGCGACCCCGCAGGCACTGAAGACGCTCGGCGATCATCCCGAGGGCGGACCGGTGACGCTCCGCGACGGCCGTTACGGCCCCTATGTCAACCACGGCAAGCTCAACGCTACACTGCCGCGCGGCATGGACCCGGAAAATGTCACCCTCGACCAAGCGCTCGCGCTGCTAGCCGCAAAGGCCGAGGCAGGTGGCGGGCGGCCGAGGGCCGGCCGGCGTGCGGCTGGGGCCAAGTCAGCTGGCCGAAAGACGTCCACAAAGGCGAATGGTACGAAGGCTGCGGCGGGTTCTGCGGCCAAGCGGAAGAAGGCCGCGGCGAAGGCCGAGCCGCAAGAGGTTTGATACGGACGTGACGTTTCGTGCTCTGACTCGCGCAAGGAGGTGCTCTCCTCCCGTCCTTCGGTCTATGCGTCTCCGGCAATCCTCTTCGTGTCGTCCTCGGGCGAGCTTCAGGCGAGACCCGGGGACCCATGCCGCTCCTTGTCAGCGGCGGAATGGCATGGATTCTCGGGTCAAGCCCGAGAATGACAGCCCAGTTTTCGGGCGGCGCCTCCATCAATCGAGGGCGAAGTTGGTGCGCTCGCAACGCGGATTCGGCGTTTGAGACCCCCGCAACAGCGAAGGAAGGCTCTGGCCGAAACGGAGGATGGCGGTCCGAGCGGCAAGCGTGCGCGGCAGTCCCGTGCGCCGAAGATTGCAACCAAGAAGACCGCCGATGCCCTCCCTACCCGCGAAGACGTGCTGGCGTTCATTGCCGAGCACCCCGGCGAGGCGGGAAAGCGTGAGCTTGCCCGCGCCTTTGGCCTCAAGGGCTCGGCCAAGATCGAGCTCAAGCACCTCCTCCGCGACCTCGCCGAAGAGGGCCTCGTGGAAAAACGGAGGAAGCGGCTGGCTCGGCCCGGCCAGCTGCCGAATGTTGCCGTATTGACCATCACCGGCCGCGATAGCGACGGCGAACTCACGGCCGAACCTGCCGAATGGCAGGAGGTAGACGGGCCGGTTCCGAAAATCCTGATCCAGGCAGCCCGCGGGCGCGCGGGCCCGGCGCCCGGGATCGGTGACCGGGTACTGGCACGCCTCACGCCCGCTGAGCCCGACGATCCGTCTGCGGCCCATCTGGCCCGAGTCATCAAACTCCTGGAGCGCCGTCCCGAGACGGTCTTGGGAGTGGTGCGCCAGGCTCCCGGCGGATTCCGGATCGAGCCAGTCGAGAAGAAGCAGCAGCGCGAGCTTGCGGTCGACGCCGAGGCGCTCAACGGCGCTGAGGCGGGTGATCTCGTCTCTGTCACCGTTACCAGGGCCGGCGGGTTCGGACTGCCGCGCGCCCGCGTGCTGGAAGTGATCGGCTCGATGAAGAGCGAGCGGGCCGTCAGCCTGATCGCCATCCACGCGCATGCCATCCCGCACGTCTTCCCCGAGGCGGTGCTCGCTGAGGCCAAGGCTGCCCGGCCAGCGACCCTCAAGGACCGCGAGGACTGGCGCGACCTGCCGCTCGTCACCATCGACCCGCCCGACGCCAAGGACCACGACGACGCCGTGCACGCGGTTCCCGACGAGGACCCGGAGAACCGCGGCGGCTTCATCGTCACCGTCGCCATCGCGGACGTCGCCTGGTACCTGCGCCCCGGTTCGGCGATGGACCGTGAGGCGCTGAAACGGGGCAATTCGGTCTATTTCCCGGATCGGGTCGTGCCGATGCTGCCGGAGCGCATCTCCAACGACCTTTGCTCGCTTCGGGAAGGTGAGGACCGGCCGGCGCTGGCGGTCCGCATGGTGTTCGGCGCCGACGGCCGCAAGCGGTCGCATCGCTTCCACAGGATCATGATGCGTTCCGCGGCGAAACTTTCGTACGCCGAGGCGCAGGCAGCCTTCGACGGCCGGCCGGCGGGACACGCGGCCGCCATCAACGAGAACGTCCTGAAGCCGCTCTGGGAAGCCTACCGCTGTCTGGCGCGCGGTCGTGATGCCCGCGAGCCCCTGGAACTGGTTCTTCCCGAGCGGAAGGCGATCGTCGGCCCGGACGGCCGGATCGATCGCATCATCGTGCCGGAACGGCTGGAGTCGCATCGCCTGATCGAGGAGTTCATGATCCAGGCGAACGTCGCCGCGGCGGAAACGCTGGAGCGGCGGAAATCGCCGCTGGTCTACCGCATCCACGATGCGCCTTCGCTCGCCAAACTCGAGGCGCTCCGGCAGTTCCTCGCCTCGATCGACGTCAGCCTTCCGAAGGCCGGCAATCTCCGGCCTTCCCAGTTCAACCGCATCCTGGAAGGCGCCAAGGGCTCGGAGCATGAACCGCTGCTGCACGAGGTAGTGCTCCGCAGCCAAAGCCAGGCGGAATACAGCCCGGAGAACATCGGCCATTTCGGCCTCAATCTCCGCCGCTACGCCCATTTCACCTCGCCGATCCGCCGGTACGCCGATCTCATCGTCCACCGCGCGCTGATCCGCGCCGAAAGGCTCGGCGAAGGCGGTCTGCCGCCGGGGATCGAGACCGAACTCGACACCATCGCCGCCGAGATTTCTGCCGCCGAGCGCCGGGCGATGGCCGCCGAACGCGACACGCTCGACCGGCTCGTCGCGCATTGGCTTGCAGACCGGATCGGAGCGACCTTCCGCGGCCGGATCGCCGGCGTCACCCGTGCCGGCCTGTTCGTGAAACTCGACGAGACCGGTGCCGACGGCTTCGTCCCGATCTCCCGGCTCGGCAATGATTATTTCCGCTTTGATGAGGCCCGCCGGGCAGTGGTCGGCCAGGCAACCGGGGAGATGCACCGCCTTGGCGACGCGGTCGAGGTGCGGCTGGTCGAGGCGGCACCGGTCGCCGGCGCGCTCCGCTTCGACCTCCTCTCCGAGGGCCGAACCCTGCCGCGGAGCGAGCGCCGCGACGACAAGCGCGTGCGGAAATCACGATCCGCCGGACCGGCCAAAGGGCGCGGTCGGCGGAGTTGAGCCGCCGATGCATGGCAGCCATTTCGGCCGCAGGGATCGCTTGATCGGAGTGGCGCGCGCGACTACCTGCTTCCGAGGAGCGCAGCCAAGCGCTCCTCCCCGTCCCGGAGAAACCATGTCCGTCTGGTCGCCCCTCGTCCCGACGCTTCCGAAGCGTGACCTCGGCCTCTCGCTGAGGCGAGGGTTCCTTTGCCGCTGCCCCCAATGCGGCCGTGGCCCGCTCTTTGCCGGCTATCTCAAGGTGCAGCCGTCCTGCTCGGAATGCAGCGAGGACTTCACCCCGCAGCGGGCCGATGACGCTCCGCCGTATTTCACCATTGCGCTAGTCGGCCATATCGTCGTTCCGCTGGTGCTGATCGCCCAGACCAAATGGTTCTGGCCGGACTGGGTACACCTTGCGGTCTGGCTGCCGCTCACGCTCGTTCTGACGCTCCTCCTGTTGAGACCGGTAAAGGGCATGGTCGTGGCGCTCCAATGGGCGCTCTACATGCACGGCTTCGATCCGGCGGGCGAACGCGACGATCCGACAACACGTCCCTTGCCGATCGAGTCCGCATGACGGCCGCGGGCCAGCCGCCGACGGTCTATGCATCGGGCGGCCATCCCAATCTCCGGCCGCGCGACGCCGCTACGCTCGTTCTGGTGGAGCGAAACGCCGAGGGGCCCCGTGTGCTCATGGGCCGGCGGGCGATGCGCCACGTCTTCATGCCGGGCGCATTCGTTTTTCCTGGCGGACGGGTCGACCCGGCGGATGGGCAGATGATTGCTGCCGACGGCTATCCCGAGCCGGTCTTGGCGAAGCTGTTGCTGGACATGAAGGGCAAGCCGTCCGAGCGGCGGGCCCGCGCGCTCGGGCTCGCTGCCATCCGCGAGACCTACGAGGAGACCGGGATCGCGGTCGGGAGGCGCGGCGAGCCTTTCGCCGCACCAGACGGATGGAGCGGCTTCGCCACCCGCGGCGTGCTCCCCCGCCTCTCTGACCTCCGCCTGATCGGCCGCGCGATCACCCCACCCGGCAAGATTAGGCGGTTCGACACCCGCTTCTTCGTCGCCTTCGCCGAGGCGATCGCCGACCGGGCGCCGGAACTGGTCTCGCCCAGCGCGGAACTGGAGGAACTCCGCTGGATGAGTTTTGCGGATACCGACGCCATCGAGCTTCCGGGGGTCACCCGGGCGATGCTGAGGCATCTCCGGGAGCGGTTGACCACCGATCCGGAACTCGACCCTTCCGGCCCGGTCCTCTATTTCCGGATGCTGAATGGGAAACGGCGGAGCGACCTGATCTGAGAACAGGGGACTTGTCCGGTCTCGCCAGGATTGACTTTTCAGCGCCGGCCCGTACTTTCCGGCGCAAGATGCGGCCAAGGCCGCCGTCCCTTTACTTTCACTTGCCGAGGAGCCGACGATGGCCAAGGCCGCGATGGTCAAGATCAAGCTCGTGAGCACCGCCGATACGGGCTATTTCTACGTGACGAAGAAAAACTCGCGCACCATGACCGAAAAAATGTCGATGAAGAAGTACGACCCGGTCGCGCGGAAGCACGTCGAGTTCAAGGAAGCCAAGATCAAGTAGGCGGCTCGCGCGCTCACAGCGCGCCGCCTCCGATTGACTTCCAAAGGGCACCCTTCGGGGTGCCCTTTTCATTGCAGAAGGCCAAGCAGAATAGCGGTAGCCGCTCCCGCGCAGGGGAACGGTCTAGAGCCGCTGCGAAAGGTGGCCGGCCCGGAACGGTTGTACGAGGAGGCCACTCACCCGTTCCGGAGCCGGCCGACCCCACGGAACCCAGGAGATGCGGCGGACCTGAGCACTCCGCAGGGTATTCGAACCCGTTTGGCGCGGCTCCCACTAGTTTTGCGATCATTCGTCGATCGCTAATGGCTGAACCGGAGCAACCGCGCGCCGCAGTTGAACAATACAGCCTAAGCCACTGTAATCAAGCGGCTGTCCGGATGTTCGTAAATCCTTAACCTTACCGCCGCACGCCCATTTTGCCGGGCGTGCTATCGATCGGGATCGGCTTCGTCTGCCGAAATCCGTCCGGCAACGGACCAGACCGGCCTCTGTTCTGTCCGCATCTACACGGCCATCGGTCAGTATCTTCAAGGCCAGCAGAACAGATCAGGCGGCGGCGGCGACGACCCGGTTGCGGCCGGAATGCTTCGCCCGGTAAAGCGCCTCATCGGCGCGCTTGGTCAGCGACTGCGCCGTATCCCCGGGTGGCACCAGCGAACTGATGCCCACGCTAATGGTTACGTTGATCTCGGTCCCGTCGCCGAGCACCACCGGTTCGCCGGCGATCTTCTCGCGAAGCCGCTCGGCCACGACATAAGCGAGCCCCGGATCTGTGTCGGGCATGGCCACCACGAATTCCTCGCCCCCAAGCCGGGCGGCGAGATCGATCCCGCGCACTGCCCGCTGAACGCGCCGGGAGAACTCGCGGAGAACCTCGTCCCCGGCATCATGCCCGTAGGTATCGTTCACCCGCTTGAAATGGTCGATGTCCATCAAGAGGAGGGAGACCGGCTTGCCGGCCGCGATCCCCTGTTCCACCAGGGTCGCCAGGTGATGATCGAGATAGCGCCGGTTATGGAGGCCAGTCAGGCCGTCGGTGATCGCCATCTCGATCGTGAGTTGTACGTTGTCGCGCAGCCGGTCGGAATAGCGCTTCCGGCGGACCTGGGTGCGCACCCTGGCCAGCATCTCATTCCGGTCGATCGGCCGCACCAGGTAGTCGTTGACCCCGAGGTCGAGCCCACGCAGTAGCCGCGCGTCATCGCCCGGCCCGGTGATCACCAGGATCGGCAGGAGACGGGTACGGTCGAGCGAACGGAGTTGGGAGCAGAGCCGGAGCCCGTCGAAGCCCTCGATCTCCAGGCTGATCATGGCAAGGTCATAACCGCCCTCCGCGGCCCGGAACAGCGCGTCCTGAGGGTCTTTCTCGACGTCGACCCGATGACGCCCACCGAGCACCTTCGTGATGCGCTCGTTGGACACCGTGCGGTCGTCGACCAGTAGAATGCGGCCGTTATCGCCGCTCATTCGCTCGACGCCAGCGAGCGGATCGAGCCCCATGTCAGTGGAGGTAGCCGCCCGCATCGAGAGTTCGTCGGTCAGCATCTTGAGGCGGACGAGACTGCGCACCCGTGCGATCAGCGCGAGGTCGCTGACCGGCTTGGTCAAGAAATCATCGGCACCCGCTTCCAAACCGGCCACCCGGTCGGATGGCTGGTCCAGCGCGGTGATCATGATCACCGGGACAAGTGTGGTCTCGGGGTTGGCCTTTATGCGCCGGCAGACCTCGAAACCATCCATCCCCGGCATCATGACGTCGAGGAGCACGATGTCGGAGCGACCGCGGACGCAGGCCTCGAGCGCCTCCGGCCCGTTCATGGCGATCGAGACCTGGAAGTACTCGGCCGTCAGCCTGGCTTCGAGGAGCTTTACGTTGGCCGCGATGTCGTCGACGATCAGCACGCGGGCGGTCATGGCTCGTTCCCGCTCAGGCGTCGCCGAGATAGGCTTTGACGGTCTCGATGAATTTTGAAACCGAGATCGGCTTCGAGAGATAGGCCTCGCACCCGCCCTGCCGGATGCGCTCTTCGTCGCCCTTCATCGCGAATGCAGTGACCGCTATCACCGGAATCGAGCGGAGGTCGTCGTCTTCCTTGATCCACTTGGTCACTTCGAGGCCGGAGACTTCCGGGAGTTGGATGTCCATCAAGATCAAATCGGGCCGGTTCTTGCGGGCGAGGTCGATCGCCTCCAGGCCGTTCCGGGTCTGAATCGTGTTATAGCCGTTCGCCTCCAGAAGGTCGTGGAAGAGCTTCATGTTGAGCTCGTTGTCTTCAACAACCAGCACCGTTTTCGCCATTCGCCTGCTCCGCCGGCCGCTCGCGGGAGTCGCATGAAATTCCCTCGGCAACCGCGCTTACTTATTTCAAAAAATTAGGCCCTATTCCTTTAGGAAGCGCAAATATGAACAACCAGTTTTCGGGGGATTCGGGCGATTTCACGAAGGCCGAGCAGATTGCCGTTCGGGCCCTCGCCTATCTCTCGGGACAACCGGCCGAACTGGAGCGCTTTTTGGCGCTGTCCGGGCTGACGCCGGAAACTATCCGGAGCGCCGCGAGAGCCCCGGGGTTCCTTCGGGGCGTCCTCGACCACTTCGCCGGCGACGAACCGTTGCTCCTCGCTTTCGCTGCCGATTGTGGGATCGAGCCGCAGGGGATCGCGGCTGCTCTAGCGGTGCTCGGCAAGACGGAACGCGCTGCATGAGCCGCGCTTCGCGCACCATTCCGCTCGATCTGAACGGCCTGACCGATCTCCCAGCCGGCAAGATCGCAACAGTGGTGACGTTCTTCGAGATCAGCACGGACGAGCCGTCCGGGCCGCGGCCGGATCGTGCCGATCTCTCCGTCCGCCGGGTGCCACAGCCGGAGATCGCCTGGTATCGTAATCTCTTCCGCCGGATCGGGGAGGATTGGCTTTGGTTCTCGCGCGCGGTGATCAGCGATGCGCAGCTCGGCCGCATCCTCCGCGATCCCGCGACCGAGGTGCATGTTCTTGAAAAGGAAGGCGTGGCGCTCGGCATGGCCGAACTCGACCGCTCGGTGCCGGGCGAGGCGAAGATCGCCTTTTTCGGTCTGGTGCCGGAGGCGATCGGCACCGGCGCGGCGCAGGTGCTGATGTGGGAGACGCTGGAGCGGGCGCGCCACACCGGTGCGGGCCGGGTTTGGCTCCATACCTGCACCATCGACCACCCGGCAGCGATCCGGTTCTACCTTCGCCAGGGGTTCCGCGCCTTCAAGGTGGCGGTTGAGGTCGCCGACGATCCACGCCTTAAGGGGCTGCTCCCGCTCGATGCCGCCAAGCACCTGCCGGTAATCGCTCAATGAGTGTGGCGTCAGCAGAAACCGCTTCCGGCGGCAGCCATGCCTATGCCGACGATCCTCGGAACGCCGACGTCCTGGTTTCGGTCAACGGTGAACTCTGCCACCGCGACCGCGCGATGGTCTCGGTGTTCGATGCCGGCTTCGTCCTCGGCGACGGCGTCTGGGAAGGGCTCCGCGCGGCTCACGGCGGGATCGCGTTTCTCGACGCCCATCTCGACCGGCTTTTTGAGGGCGCCAAGGCCCTCGACCTGAATATCGGTCTTACACGTCAGGAACTCGCCTCGCGCATTTTCGCCTGCCTGGCCGCCAACGGGATGGAAGACGGAGTCCATATCCGGCTGATGGTGACGCGGGGAAGAAAGCGCACCCCGCATCAGGATCCCCAACTGACGATCGGGCCGGCGACCATCGTCATCGTGCCGGAATACAAAACCCCCACTCCTGCGGTCGCTCAGCTTGGGCTTCGCCTGTTCACGGTCCATATCCGGCGCACCGGGCCCGCCGAGCAGGACCAGAAGATCAACTCGCATTCGAAGCTCAACTGCATCCTCGCCTGCATCCAGGCCCAGAAGGCCGGGGCAGATGAGGCGCTGATGCTCGACGACCAGGGGTTCGTGGCGACCTGCAACTCCACCCATTTCTTCATCGTCAGACGCGGCGAGGTCTGGACCTCGACCGGCGGCTACTGCCTCGGCGGCATCACCCGTGGCAACATCCTGAAGGTCTGCCGCGAACTCGGCATACCCGCCTTTGAAAAGGACTTCTCCCTGGTCGACGTCTATGGCGCTGACGAGGCGTTCTGCACCGGCACCTTCGGCGGCGTTGCGCCGGTGGTCGAAATCGACGGACGGGCAATTGGCGAACGTCGTCCGGATGAAGCGGCCGGACCGCTCACGCGGCGCCTCAGGACCGGCTACCGGGACCTTCTTCGCCGCTCCATCACGAGGCCCTGACCTTCCAAACCGCGGGGAAATCCCCATATCTGCGGTGGCTGCCGGTGACGCGCGAGGCCTTTCAGTCATGGACGCGGACGAAGAAGTGCTCGACCTCCGTTTCGAGCCAGGAAAGCCACAGGACCGCTACGTCGCACCGCTTTCCAAGGGCGGCGAAGCAATCGCCCTGGTGTCGCGGCCAAAAACTGAACTGATGATCGTGCACTGGGTCGGCGTGCCGCCCGAATATCGGGGTCGTGGCGTCGCCCGGCGGTTCATGGGCAAAATCGTCGACGAGGCCCGGAAGGGGGGCTTCAAGCTCCTCCCTTATTGCTCCTATGCCGCAGCGGTGCTTCGCCGCAGCCCGGAATGGCACGACGTGCTCTCCGGCGCACCGACGCGCTAGGACAATTCGAGGTGAAAACCTCATTGTTCGATAAAGAATCCTCTCCAGGTCACTGATTCTGCTGCGGCGCGGGGGGCGACGGGGCATGACGCTTCGGATTGCGATGTGGTCGGGACCCCGCAACATCTCGACCGCGATGATGCGCGCCTTCGGCAGCCGGTCGGACGCGGCAGTGGTCGACGAGCCCTTCTATGCCGCCTATCTCTCGGCAACCGGGATCGACCATCCCATGCGCGAGGAGGTGATCGCGACCGGCGAAACCGATCCGACAAAGGTGGAAGTCGCGCTGCTCGGCCCCGTTCCGGGAGATCGGCCGGTCTTCTACCAGAAGCACATGGCCCACCACATGATCCCAAGCATCGGGCGGGGGTTCATCGACCGCGTGGCGAACGCTTTCCTGATCCGCCGGCCGGAGGCGGTGCTTGCCTCCTATACGGAAAAGCGCGGGGAGGTGACTCTCGCTGACATCGGCTTCGTCCAGCAGGCGGAAATCTTCGACCGGGTCGCTGACCGGCTCGGCCGCGCCCCGCCGGTGATTGAGGCAGACGACGTGCTCGCCGACCCGGCCGGGATGCTCAGCGCGCTCTGCGCGGAGCTCGGGCTCGCCTACGACCCGAAAATGACGCGCTGGGAACCCGGCCTCCGTCCGACTGACGGCATCTGGGCCAAGCACTGGTACGGAGCGGTCGAGCGCTCGACCGGCTTTTCGCCGCCGCGCGCCGAGGCGCGACCGCTCCCCGAGCACCTCAAGCCAATCGCCGATGCCGCTCTTCCGCTCTACGAACAACTCGCCAGATGGCGGCTGAGGCCTGCCGCTCCGCGGAGTGGGCCCGCCCACACCTACAAGGATGAGAGCGAGGCGGGAGCTCAGATTTTGCAGCGTCCCGCGTAAGGGAGAGGTGAGGCTCCGCCGCGCATCAGGTGTTGGTATCCCGGGATTAACCTCAGCCGGGCTCCGCCGGCATGACGACGACGTTTCCGGCCGCTTTCCCGCTTTCCAGGAGTGCGTGTGCTTCGGCGATCCGCGCCAACGGAAAGCGGGCGGCGATCGTCGGTCGCCATTCGCCGCCGAGCAGGCGCGCGATATCGGCGATTGCGGCCGCGCGCGCGGCGGGTGGCAGCAGATAGCCCTGGATAAAGCGAAGCGTGGCCCCTTTGTATTGCAGCGGATAGTAGGGAACGACCGGCTGAGGGGCCGAGGTCGAGGAGTAGCTCGCGATCGTGCCGTGCACGGCGATGACCGCCGCATCCGTGGCGGCGTTGGCGCCGAAATCCACCTCGACGATCCGGTCTACCCCGCTCGGCGCGATCTCGCGCACCGCGGCGACAACATCCTCGCGCCGGCGGTCGACCACGACAGCGGCGCCGGCCGTATGGGCGATTTCCGCCTTTTCCGGCGAACTCACGGTTGCGATGACGCGGGCGCCGGCATCGGCGGCGATTCTCACGGCCCACTCGCCGACCGCTCCGGCGCCGCCCTGGACGAGAACCGTCTGTCCCGCGACCGGCCCATCTGCGAGGACGGCGTAGTGCGCGGTGCAGGCGGGCACCCCGAGCGAGGCGCCGACCGCGAAATCCACATTTTCGGGAAGCGGCGTGACATGGCCGACCGGCAGGGCAACGAATTCCGCGGCCGTTCCGGTCTCAGGGCCGTTCTGGGTGCCGTACACCGCCCCTCCACCGGCGTTCCAGATCCATACGCGGCGGCCGATCCAACTCGCGTCGACCCCCGCGCCAATTTCCGCAACCATCCCCGCGCCGTCGGCATGCGGGATCACGCGGTTGGGTAGGGGTCCGCTCCGGCTGCGCCAGCCGGCGCGGCGCTTGGTGTCGGACGGGTTGATGCCCGACGCTTGCACCCGCACCAGTACCTCGCCCGGCCCGGGCTTCGGCTTCGGGAGCCTGCCGATCGTGAGCACCTCGGCGGCCGGGCCGGTGCGCTCGTACCAAGCGGCCTGCATGGTCTCAGTCATGCTGTCTCCTTCGAGGCACCACCGTCCCTCATGGTGAGGTCCCCGGCCCAAAAGGCCGAGCCTCGAATCACGCAGCGCGGCCGGACGTCCCCGGATCAAGTCCGGGGCAGGCTCTTCGAGGCCCAGCTTCGCCGGGCACCTCAAAATGAAGGTTGATGCCAACCGATCCGGGCGCAGAGGCGAGGCATGCAAATACAGCCTCAAAAGCTTGCGGGTTGAGCAAGGTGCCGCTTCGCCGATCCGCCGCTTGCATTCCGTCCGGTAGCGCGGGATCAAACCGCAGCGGGGTCGGGCGGGGTCAATGGCCATCGAGTGTGACTATCTGATCGTCGGAGCCGGGTCGGCGGGCTGTGTGCTCGCGGCGCGGCTCTCGGCCGATCCCTCTGTCCGGGTGCTGGTGGTCGAAGCCGGCCGCTCCGACCGCGATCTCCTGCTCCATATCCCCGGCGCCAGCATTCGTAATTCCACCACGCCGCTCTTCAACTGGAGTTTTCTGACCGAGCCGGTCGAAGAATTGAACGGCCGGACCCTGTTCTGGGCGCAGGGCAAGGCGATCGGCGGATCGAGCGCCATCAACGGCATGATCTACGCCCGTGGGAACGCCCTCGAGTATGAGCCATGGCGGCTGGCCGGTGGCGAGGGCTGGGGCTTCGACCGGTTGCTGCCGCTCTTCAAGCGGTCCGAATGCAACGAGAGGGGAGAGAGCCGCTGGCATGGCGGATCGGGGCCGCTGAAGGTGAGCCGCGGCCGCCCGCCGCTCGCCATCTGCGCGCGCTTTTTGGAAGCTGCCGCCGCCGACGGCTTCACCATCCTCGACGACTTCAATGCTGGTGTCGAGGAGGGCTTCGGCCATTACGACTGCACGATCGACCGCGGCCGCCGCTGCAGTGTCGCCACCGCCTTCCTGCATCCGGCGGCCAGGCGCGAGAATCTGACCGTGCTCGCGGAAACGCCGGCGCTCCGCATCGTCGTTCGGAACGGGCGGGCGGTCGGGGCCGAGATCACGCGTCAGGGCAGTCGAGAAGAGGTGCGGGTCGAGCGCGAGGTGATCCTCTGCGGCGGGGCGGTGAATTCGCCGCAACTCCTGATGCTCTCCGGGATCGGTCCCGCCGAGCATCTCCGCCAGCATGGCATCAGGGTCGAGGCCGATCTTCCCGGGGTCGGCGAGAATCTTCAGAACCACGTCGGCTACCGCCTCCAATATGCCGTTTCCGAGCCGATCACCGTCTACCGCTATCTCAATCCGCTGGGCGCGGCCGGAGCCGGTCTTCGTTACGTCTTCGGCCGCGGCGGCATTCTCGGCCAGAGCGTGGTCCCGACTGGCGGCTTCTTCCGTACCGATCCCGCCATGCCGGTCACCGACATCCAGGTCCAACTCGGTATCGGACTGATCGGGCGGGTAGGAAAAAGCATCCGCGACCGGCTTCCCAAGGAACATGGCTTTTCGCTTGCCGTGAACCAGGGCCGGCCATGGAGCCGCGGCACGGTGCGGCTGAAGAGCACCGATCCCGCCGCGCATCCCGCGATCATGCCCAATTATTTCCGCGATCCGCGCGACCTCGACACGCTCCTTCGCGGCATCGATCGCGTGCGGGCGATCGCTGCGCGGCCGGCGCTCGCAAGACGGATCACCCGGGCGATCCAACCGAGCGCCGAAGTGATCACTCGTGCCGATCTTGAGGCATCGGTGCGGGCGAATGCCGGCACTGCCTTTCACCCGGTCGGCACCTGCCGGATGGGCTCCGACGATGGCGCGGTTGTCGACCCGGAGCTTCGCGTCCGCGGCATCGACGGGCTCCGGGTGGCCGATGCCTCGATCATGCCCACCTTGATGAACGCCAACACCAACGCCGCCGCGATCATGGTCGGCGAAAAGGCCGCCGACTTGATCCTGGGATCCCGAACAGCGCATGCTTGATACGCTGGGCGTCTACCTCTCCCACTGGCGGACCGTTTCGAAAAACCCCTCCTGGTCATCCTCGGCCGAGCCGCAGGCGAGAGCCGAGGACTTATGCCGTTGCGGGGGCCGAAAAGGTCGCTGCAGGGTCCTCGGGTCGCGCTACGCTTGCCCGAGGATGACACCAAGGTGGGAGAAGGCCTACTTGGGCAAAGCTTCCGCAAGATGGGCGAGATGGTGCTTCCCACCGACGCGGTATTTTCTTCCTCATCATGCCCGGGCGTCAGACCCGGGCACCCATGCCGTGAACCGTTGAGCAGCTGAACGGTACCGGCATGGATTGCCGGCTCAGGGGCCGGCAATGACGAGGAGTTTGGGGCGGAATCGCTCAGCGCGGGAACAGCGGGCGGGAACCGCGGGCGACGTAAGGAAGGGCGGTAGCAGTGCAGGTTACGATCATCGGCGCGGGGTCGATCGGGGGCCTGCTCGGCGGCCACATGGCCCGCGCCGGCCACGACGTGCTGATGGTCGACCGCTGGCGCGAGCATGTCGACGCGATCAACCGCGACGGCCTGTTCGTCGACGGCATCCGCGGGGAGTTTCGCCTGCCGGGCAAAGCGATCACGCCGGACGAACTGAAGGGGCCGCTCGGGGCCGTGGTGATCGCCACCAAGTCGATGGATGCCGAACAGGCGGCGCGCTCGGTGATCCCGCTGCTCGGCCCCGACGGGTTCCTGGTCTCGCTGCAGAACGGCATTCATGAGCCGACCTTCGTCCGGCTCTCCCGCGAGGCGCGGATCGGCGGGGAGGAGCGGGTGATCGGCGCGATCCCCAATTATGGCGCCGGGCAGATCGGGCGCGGGCATATCGAATTCGTGCATGAAGGGCCGATTCAACTCGGCGAACTCGACGGCAGCGACAGCGCGCGGGTGAGGGAACTGGCCGAGATGTTCGGCGTGCTCACCGAAGTCGAGGTCACGCCCCGCATCTGGGGGCAGATCTGGGCCAAGGAGGTCTACAACAACCAAGTGGTCTGTTCCGCGCTCGCCAACGTGCCGCTTTCGGAAACGCTCGGGACGCCGCGGATCGCCAGGCTGGCCGGCGCGCTGGTGCGCGAGGCAATCGGCATCGCCGGTGCGTGCGGCAGGACACCCGACCCGTTCGCGTTCTTCGACCCTACGCTCTACGATCCGAAGACGCCGGAGGAGACCGAGCGGCTGGTCGCCCATATCGGCGCGACGGCCAAAAAGCTCCGCAAGGACCAGGTGGCGAGCACCCACAAGTTCAAAAAGACCGGCTCTGGCACGTGGTGGGACATCAAGGTGCGGAAACGGAAATCGGAGGTGCGTTGGCGGAACGGCCGCCTCGCCGAACTCGGGAGGGAGGCCGGCGCCGATACCAGGCTGACCGAAAAGCTCTGCTCGATGATCTATGAGATCGAGGCCGGTAGCCGCGATTTCGCCATGGCGAATTACGATGAGCTCGAAGCCTATGTGCAGGAGATCGGCAAGGCGCTGCCCTGAACAGGGCGGAGCGAAACCGGGCGTGAGGAGGGAAGCGTGAGGGTCACGATCATCGGCGCCGGCGCGATCGGCGGGCTAGCCGGCGCCTACATGAGCAAGGACGGCTACGACGTGACGCTGGTCGACCGCTGGGTCGAGCATGTCGACGCCATGAACAAGAACGGCATCACCATTGACGGCGTCCGCGGCGACATGAACGTCAAGGTGAAGGCGATCACGCCCGATCAGCTCAAGGGGCCGCTTGAAGCGGTGCTGATCAGCACCAAGGCGCAGCACACCGCCGATGCCGTCCGCGAGGTGATCCCGCATCTCGGGCCGAACGGCTTTCTCGTCCATTATCAGAACGGGTTGAACATTCCGGTGATGGTCAATCTTTTGAAGGAGGCAGGGGTCGGCGGCGAGGAACGGGTGGTCGGCGGCATCCCGAACTACGGCGGAGCGCTGGTTGACCCGGGGCACCTCGAATTCGTGCACGAGGGCAAGATCGAGCTTGGCGAACTCGACCGCTCACGGAGCGAGCGGCTGACGACGCTTGCGGGCATGCTGGAATCGCTCACCAAGGTCGTCATCGCCCGCGACATTTGGGAGATGATCTGGTCGAAGGAGGTCTACTCCAACCAGGTCGTGTTCACCGCGCTTGCCAACGCGCCGATCAAGGAAACGCTCGGCAATCCCCGCTACGCCAAGGTTGCCGCCGCGATCGTCCGCGAGGGGATCGAAATCGCTGAAGCCAACGACATCGAGATGGAGGGGTTCGACTTCTTCGTGCCGGAGAACTACCGGCCGAAAACGCCGGCCGACACCAAAAAACTGGTCGACGGCATCCAGCACGCGATCTGGCTGCTGCGGAAGGACCAGAATCCGTCGAAGCACGAGTTCAAGAAGAAGGGCTCGGGGATCTGGTGGGACATTGTCTATCGCAAGCGGAAATCAGAGACCGAGACCCACAAGTCCAAGCTGATCGCCTACGGCAAGGAGAAGGGCGCGGACACGCGCCTCACCCAGAAGCTGATGGACATGATCATGGAGATCGAGGCCGGCAAGCGGCAGCTCGGGTTCCATAACTTTGATGAGCTCGAAGCCTATGTCGCCTCGATCGGAAAGACGCTGCCATGAGCGCGGCGGCAGGATCGTCCGGGCCGGGGACAAAGCTCGGCGTCGGCGTGCTTGGCGCCCATTCCTGGGCGGAGAAGGCGCACCTTCCGGGCTTTGCCAACTACGAGCGTTGCCGCCGCGTCGCGATCTGCGACATCATTCCGGAGCGGGCCAAAAGCCTCGCCGAGCGGTTCGGCTTCGAGCGGGTCTATACCGATCATCGTGAACTGCTGGCCGACCCTGACGTGCAGATGGTCGACGTCTGCACGCCGACCGACACGCACGCCGCATTGTCGCGGGAGGCGATTGCAGCCGGCCGGCACGTGCTCTGCGAGAAACCGCTCGCCCGCGATGCGCGGGACGCCTTCGCCCTTTGGCGCGAAGCCGAAGCCAAGACCGTCAAGACGAAGATCGGCTTCACCTTCCGCTATTCGCCGGCACTGAAGCAGCTGAAACGCTGGATCGAGAACGGGACGCTCGGCACCATCTTTCACGTGCACGGCTTCCAGCAGAACTCGCAGTGGCTCGATCCCAAAGTGCCGCTCCGGCAGTACCACACGCTGGCGCCCGGCGAGGAACTGGTGCCAGCCTCGATCGTCGGCTACGGCTCGCACCTCGTCGACCTGATGCGCTGGCTCGCCGGCGAGTTCAAGGCGGTGTCGAGCCTGATGCGGAGCTATGTCCCGGAACGAATTCTACGGGGGAAGGAAGGGCTGCAGAAGCTCCCGATCGACGACGGCACCGTGGCGATCGTCGATTTCCGCTCCGGCGCGCAGGGCCTGATCCAGACGTCCTTCATCGCGGTCGGCAACTATCCGGGGGTGGAACTCCGTATCTACGGTTCGAAGGCGGCGGCGGTCGCCCGCCTGATCTCCGAATTCGGCATCGCCGAGACGCTCTGGCAGGCGGAAGCGGGCGCGGTCGAGTTCAAGAAGGTCGAGCTTCCCGCGGCCGACTTTCCGCCCGGCACCTCGGTCCGGACACCCTGGCCGGAGCTCTACTACCGCCAGCTTGCGCGCGACTGGATCGACGAGATCCTCGACCGGAAACCGGCCGACAACACCTTCCTGGATGGCGCGCGCAGCCAGGAAATCGTTGACGCAATCGTGCTGTCGCACAAGGAACGGCGCTGGGTCGAGTTGCCTGCGCCCGACGCGCTCGCCTCGGCAATGCCCGCCCGGGCGGTCGCATGAACGCGATCGACTCTCTGGTCGAGGATTTCCTCGCCCATCATTTCACCTTCCGGCCGGTCGACGCCACCTTCATGGGCATTCCCGGCCACGACGACCGGCTGCCGCCGGCCGATCCCGAATCGTCCGAACGCGAGGCGGCCGGCCTCGCCGCGCTGAAGCGCCGCCTCGATGCCATTTCCGCGCCGACCAAAGGTGCAGAGGCGGTCGAGCACTCGATTCTCCGCTCGCATCTCACCCATGCTTCGCGCGAGCTTCAGGAGCGGTCGCATTTCGACGATCCGACCTGGTACAGCGGCGAGGCGGCGTTCGGCATCATCAGCCTGCTTCTACCTTCCGCCGCAGCGCCGACCCCCGAAAACCTCGCCGCCCGGCTCCGTGCAATTCCGGAATTCCTCGGCAATGGCGGCCGGCACCTGAAGGGGGCTGCCGCGCATCCGGACTGGGTCGACCGGGCGCGGCGCGAGTCGCGGGCGATGATCCGCCTCTTAGGCAACGGCATCCGCCGGCATCCGCTCTGGAAGGACGAGATGGCCGATGCTGCCGAAGCCGCAGCCGCTGCCTTCGCGGTCTTCGACGTGTCGCTCGCGGCCGTTGCGCCTGCCAATCCCGCAGCCGGCCGCGACTATCTCGCCTTCATCATGCGCGAGGTGCATCAGCTCGACATCACGCCCGAAGACGCGGAGGCCGCCGCCTGGGAGCGGTTCCGGAAACTCGGCGAGGAAATGGTCGCCGCGGCCAGAAAACTCGATGCATCGAAATCCTGGCGCGATCTCCTTCAGGGACTCGACCGCGAGCGGCCGCCGCCGAGCACGGTGGCGGACACCTACCGCCTCTGGCACGACAAGGTCATGGAAGGCGCTGGCCATCTGGTGACCCCGGCAACCGAATACGACCTGGAGTTCCGACCGCTGCCCGACTGGGCGCGCGACGTGTTCGGCGACACCTATTTCCTGTTCTACCGCTCGCCGCCGGCGGCCAATCCCGGAAGGGGAAGCGTCTATTGGGTGGCGGGCGAGGGCCAGAATCTCTCGACCATCAAGCAGACCCACGCGATCCACCACGCGAGCATCGGCCATCACACCCACAATGCCCGCGCCAGAAACGCGCCGTCGAAGCTGGCGCGGCTTGCCGAGACCGGGGTCGCGCGCGGCGTCGCCTTCCTGTCGGCGGGCACGACGGGGGAGGGGTGGGCCTGCCATGCGCAGCATCTGGCGGCCGAGATTCCCGGCATCCTCAATCCGGTCGAGACCGAGATCATGCTCCGCGACATGGAGCGCCGGAATTGCGGCGCGCTGATCGGCGACATCCGCCTTCATACCGGCCGCTGGTCGCTCGCCGAGATGCGCCGCTTCTATGCCGAGGAGGGCGGCTTCGGCGCTGGCCGGGTCTACGGCGAGACGGTGCGGAACTCGATCTTTCCCGGGACGCGGGTGATGTATTGGCTGGGGCAGGAGGCAATCCGGAAGGCGCGCGCCGCCTGGGCCGGCAAGACCGCCGATTTTCATGACGCGCTGATCGGCTGCGGGCATCCGACGATCAAAGCCGCGCTTGCCGAGATCATGCCGTCGAGCGGCATTGCCAGGCGGTAGGATTCCGGAATCGCGCATGCGCGATACTTAGCGACTTCACCCCTCTCGCGAGCGGGAGCTTTGCAGAATTTCCCCACTGTCGTCCTCGGCCGACCGGACTTTGATCGTTCGCAACTATATAGGGTCGTACCAACTCCACTTTCCTCTTCATGGTGAGACGCTCGGCCGCCGGCCGAGCCTCGAACCAAGCACCACGGCTCTTCGGGGCCCGGCTTCGCCGCCACCTCAGGAATGAGGAGAGTGGATGCAATCCTCGGGTTCATAGGGCGAGGCATGCCTCGCCCGTTCAGCCGTCGTCGATTCTCCTGCCGGCATCGCCGGTTGTCTCCGCCCGGTCCTGTTGCTACCAAGGGCGCATTCGCGTCGCGCGGGCCGGAGGAGGGCACCCGCGGACCGCCCGGCGGGGACTTGCGGGATGGATTATTTCCTCCAGCAGCTGATCAACGGCCTGACGCTGGGCTCGATCTACGGCCTGATCGCCATCGGCTACACGATGGTCTACGGCATCGTGGGAATGATCAATTTCGCCCACGGCGACGTCTTCATGGTGGGCTCGTTCATCGCGCTGATCGCGATCATCGGCCTGGGCATTTCGGCGGCGACACCGATCGTCGTCCTCCTGCTTGCGCTGCTCCTCGTGCTGGTGCTCGCGATGGGACTGACCGCAGTCTGGGGCTGGACCGTCGAGCGGATCGCCTATCGCCCGCTTCGCGGCTCCTTCCGCCTGGCGCCGCTGATCACCGCGATCGGCATGTCGATTCTCCTCCAAAATTTCGTGCAGACGGCGCAAGGAGCGCGCGTCAAGCCGATGCAGCCGCTGGTAGGCGGCGGCTATCGCCTCCTCGACCGCGCGGGCTTCGTCGTCCAACTCTCCAATATCCAGATCATCATCGTCGTGCTGACCGTCGCGCTGATGGCGGGCTTCACCTTCCTGATCACCCGAACGCCGCTTGGCCGGGCCCAGCGCGCCTGCGAGCAGGACATGAAGATGGCCTCGCTCCTCGGGATCGACATCGACCGGACGATTGCGCTCACCTTCGTGATCGGCGCCGGCCTCGCGGCGGTCGCCGGGCTCCTCTATCTCCTCTATTACGGTGTGATCGACTTCTATATCGGCTTCAATGCCGGGGTGAAGGCCTTCACCGCCGCGGTCCTTGGCGGGATCGGCTCGCTGCCGGGCGCGATGCTGGGCGGGGTGCTGATCGGGCTGATCGAGACCTTCTGGTCGGCCTATTTCTCTGCGCAGTACAAGGACGTTGCGGCCTTCTCGATTCTTGCCATCACCTTGATCTTCCTGCCTTCGGGCCTCCTCGGCCGGCCCGAAGTGGAAAAGGTCTGAGATGGCGGACCCGCTGGTCCAGGAAAGCGCGGACGAGCTCCGGCCGGCCGGGGCCGAACGGCAGGCGGAAGAGCGGACCGCGGCGCTTGCAGGCGAAACGCCGGCGCGGTGGCGGGGCGCCTCCCCGCAATCGGCGCTCCGCGACGCGCTGATCGCCGCACTGGTCGCCTTCGCGCTGTTCGGGCCGCTGATCGGGCTCCACACCGTCCCGACCGCGACCGGGCTGACGCTCGACACGCGCTGGGGTGGGCTAGCGATTGCCGTCGGCCTGGTGTTCGTAGGGCGCCTGGCACTCTCGCTGTTCATGGGACCGCGCGCCCGTCGGCGCACGACCAATGCCGGCCGCTGGGCCGACCGGCTTGGCTCGTCCGTGGTTCCGCGCTGGGTCATCGGCGTCTTTGGCGCGCTGATGCTGGGACTGGTCGCGGCAATGCCGCTCGGTTTTTTGTTCTTGGCGCCGGACAGCGCCAATTATGCGCTCGACGTCGGCATCCGCGTCCTCACCTACGTGATGCTCGGCTGGGGGCTGAACATCGTGGTCGGGCTCGCGGGCCTTCTCGACCTCGGCTACGTGGCCTTCTATGCGGTCGGCGCCTATTCCTACGCGCTGATTGCCACCCATTTCGGCTGGTCGTTCTGGATCTGCCTGCCGATCGCCGGTCTGCTGGCGGCGCTTTGGGGAATCATCCTCGGCTTCCCGGTGCTTCGCCTACGCGGCGACTATCTTGCGATCGTCACGCTCGCCTTCGGCGAGATCATCCGGATCGTGCTGATCAACTGGGCGAGCTTCACCGGCGGCCCGAACGGCATCAACCGCATCCCGCGGCCAGGCTTCTTCGGCTACGATTTCGTGCGCGGGCCGGACGGGTTTGCCGCCCATTTCGGCATCCCGTATTCGCCGACCCACCGCTTCATTTTCTACTACTACCTGATCCTGCTCCTCGCGCTGATCACCAATTTCGTCACGCTTCGCATCCGGCGGCTGCCGGTTGGCCGTGCCTGGGAGGCGCTCCGTGAGGACGAGATCGCCTGCCGCTCGCTCGGCATCAACACCACCAAGACCAAGCTCACTGCCTTTGCGATGGGGGCGATGTTCGGCGGCTTCGCCGGCTCGTTCTTTGCCACGCAGCAGGCGTTCATCTCGCCGGAGAGCTTCAACTTCACCGAATCCGCGACCATCCTTGCCATTGTCGTACTCGGCGGCCTCGGCTCGCAGATCGGCGTGGCGATTGCCGCTCTGGTGCTGATGGGGGGCCTTGAACTCCTCAGAAACCTCGACTTCCTGAAGGACATCTTCGGCCAGGACTTCGACCCCACCCAGTACCGCATGCTGATCTTCGGCATCCTGATGGTGCTGATCATGATCTGGCGGCCGCGCGGGCTGGTGTCGCGGCGGAGCGCGACGGTGCAACTCGGGACCGGCCCCACCTCGGTCTCCGGAGGGCTGGTCGGAGAGGGACGCGGGTGATGGCCGGCGGCCGCCCGGCCGAAGCGGACCTGGTCCGGTCGGATCCGGTCCTGCGGGTTGAGCACCTCTCGATGCGCTTCGGCGGGCTGGTAGCCGTCAACGACCTTTCGTTCGAAGCCGGACGCGGCCAGATCACCGCCCTGATCGGACCGAACGGGGCCGGCAAAACCACTGTGTTCAATTGCATCACCGGCTTTTACAAACCGAGTGCCGGCCGGATCGCGATGCTTCGCGAGCCAGTCCAGCCGGCGGTGATCGACGTCCTCACCGCTGGCGGACACCGCGGCACCGCCGATGGGCGGCTTTATCTCCTGGAGCGGATGCCGGATTACGAGATCGCGGCCCGCGCCGGGGTGGCGCGCACCTTCCAGAACATCCGGCTGTTCGCCGGGATGACGCTCCTCGAAAACCTGTTGGTCGCGCAGCACAACCGTCTGATGCGGGCCTCATTCTGGTCGCTCGCCGGCCTTCTTGGCCTGCCGCGCTACCGGCGCGGCCAGAAGGAGGCGATCGAGACCGCCCGCTACTGGCTTGACCGGGTCGGGCTCACCCCGCGGGCCGACCATGCCGCGGCCGATCTTCCCTACGGCGCGCAGCGCCGACTGGAGATCGCCCGGGCGATGTGCACCGGCCCGCAGCTGCTCTGCCTCGACGAGCCGGCGGCCGGCCTCAATCCGCGTGAATCGGCGGAACTGAACGCGCTCCTCGCCAGCATCCGGGCGGAGCACGGCGTCTCGATGCTCCTGATCGAGCACGACATGAGCGTAGTGATGGAAATTTCTGACCACGTGGTGGTGCTCGACTATGGCGAAAAGATCGCTGACGGCACGCCGGACTTCGTGCGGAACGACCCGGCGGTGATCGCCGCCTATCTCGGGGTCGAGGATACCGACGTTGCGGCAGCGGAAGCCGAGGTCGGCGCATGAACGGCGCGCTTTTGTCGGTCGAAGGCGTCAAGACCTTCTACGGCAAGATCATGGCGCTTCGCGGCGTGTCCGTTGAGGTGCGGGAAGGGGAAATCGTCACGCTGATCGGCGCCAACGGCGCGGGTAAATCAACGCTGATGATGACGATCTGTGGGTCGCCCAAGGCGCGCGAAGGGCGGATCACCTTCGACGGGACCGACATCACCGGCTTGCCGACACACGAAATCATGCGGCGCTCGATAGCCCAGGCTCCGGAGGGCCGGCGCATTTTCCCGCGCATGACGGTGCTCGAAAATCTGCAGATGGGCGCGGCGGCGCAGGGCCATCAGGGCTTCGAGGCCGAGTTGAAGCGGGTGTTCGCGCTCTTCCCGGTCCTGGAGCGCCGGCAAACCCAGCGCGGCGGCACGCTTTCCGGCGGCGAGCAGCAGATGCTGGCGATTGCGCGCGCGCTGGTCAGCCGGCCCCGACTTTTGCTGCTGGACGAGCCGTCGCTTGGGCTTGCGCCGCTGATCGTCCGCCAGATCTTCGAGGTGATCGCGACACTTAATCGGGAGGAAGGGCTGACCGTCTTCCTCGTCGAGCAGAACGCCTTTCACGCGCTCCGCCTCGCGCATCGCGGCTATGTCATGGTGAACGGTCTGATCACGCTCCAGGGCACTGGCGCCGAACTGCTCGCCCGGCCCGAGGTCCGCTCAGCCTATCTGGAGGGTGGGCGGTGATAGCAGAGGTGGTTACCAGACGCTTCAGGCGTGTGGGTCTATATCCACACTTCCATCTGGTTTCTTCTCAGTACAACCACTATTCGCCATACCCGGACTTGTTCCGGGTATCCACGGGAAGGGCGGCGTTGAAGATTTCGTGGATGGCCGGGATAAACCCGGCCATAATTACGACTGAGCATTCGCAAATTTTATCACGATCAATTAGCGGGGAACTAGCCCAAGTGCGGCAGCATCTAACCAGAGCGAAACGATGACATTATTTCCGGAAGAGAATGTCTTCGTTTTCCTGATTTTGACGGTCGTTCTCGGCGGAGGCGCGGCCTACCTTACCGGACGCGCGGTTGCACTCACTTGGCGGCGCCTGTCTCGGCTGGCGCTGTTCGTACTTCTGCTCGCGGCGGCGCTTCGCTTCATCCACTTTGCCCTGTTTGGCGGTAGCTTCCTGCCGGCCAATCCCGGCCAACTCGCGAACTGGAGCCCGACCTTTCACTATTTCCTGGTCGATCTGATTGTCCTGGCGATCCTGGCGGCTGTGGGGTTCCGGCTGACCCGCGTACGTCAGATGACCGGGCAATATGATTGGCTCTACCGGAGGAACGGGCTGCTCGCCTGGCGCGCGAAAGCTTGACGGAGTCGACCCGGGGCCGCCGGGGCTCCGGCCTCACCGGAGCGGCACGATTCGGCAGGGCTCGCCGCGAAACGCCGCCGGAGCCCTTGCCGGCCGGACGAGCAGGCAATCGGCGGCCGCGAAATCGGAAAGAAGCGAGGAATCCTGCCGCTTCAACGGCGTCACATAGGCGAGCCCATCCGGGCCTCGCTCTATCGTCGCCCGCATGTAGTCTTCACGGGCATCGTTTTCCCGCACATCGGCGCCGAGCACGGCCGGCTCGGTAGGATCGGATGGAGCAAGGCCGAGCAGCGCGTCGAGAAGTGGGCGCAGGAAAAGGAGGCTGCAGACGAGGGTCGAGACCGGGTTGCCAGGAAGCCCGAGCACGCGCATGTCGCCGAGACGGCCGAAGATCAGCGGCTTTCCAGGCCGCATCGCGATCCGCCAGAAATCGAGCGCCATGCCGCGCTTGAGGAGGCCGGCGCGCACCAGATCGCGGTCGCCGACCGACGCTCCTCCGAGCGTGACGAGAACATCGGCGTTTGCGTCGATCGCCTGGCCGATTGCCGCGACGATCTGGTCCTCCCGGTCGGGCACGATGCCGAGGTCGAGCGGCTCGCCTCCGTATGAGGCGACAAGGGCGGCGACGGCGACGCCGCTCGACGCCATGATCTGGTCCGGGCCGGCCGGCGCGCCCGGTAAGACGAGTTCGTCGCCGGTGGCGATCAGCGCAACCCGCGGCCGCCGGCGCACCTCGACCTGCGGGTGATCCATCGCTGCCAGCAAAGAGAGATCGCGGAAGTCGAGCTGCTTCACCGGCACGAGCGGCTCGCCCGCCAAAAAATCGATACCGGCGCCGCGAATATTGCGCCCCTGGGTCACCGTATCCGTAACGCGGATCACGCCCTCGCCGGCGGGTTCGGAATTCTCCTGGATCAATACCGCGTCGGCGCCCGGCGGCACTGGCGCGCCGGTGAAAATGCGGATCGCTTCGCCGGGGGCGACGGTGCCCGGGAAACGCCGGCCGGCTTGCGATTCGCCGACCACCTTCAGCTTCGCGCCGGCAACAGCGTCGGCGGCGCGCACGGCGTAGCCGTCCATCGACGATGCGTCGAAGGGCGGCTGGGTACGCCGCGCCGACAATGGCGCAACCGGCACGCGGCCGGCCGCTTCTGCGAGCGGTACCATTTCCGGCCCGGTCGGCCGAACGCCGGCAAGAATGCGCTGGACCGCCTCGTTGACCGGGAGGAGGGGAGAGGACGCCACCTCGTTCAACCCGCCCGGAATGCGCCCGAGCGGCCTCCGGACTTCTCAAGGAGCCGGACGCCGCCGATCACCATGCCGCGGTCGACGGCCTTCGCCATGTCGTAGATGGTCAGGCAGGCCACTGCGACGGCGGTCAGCGACTCCATCTCGACGCCGGTCCGGCCGGCGACACGGGTGCTCGCGGTGACCCGCAGGCCGGGAAGCGCCTCGTCCGGCGAAATGTCGATGTTGACGGCATCGAGCGGTAGCGGATGGCAGAGCGGGATCAACTCGTGCGTCCGCTTGGCCGCCATGATCCCGGCGATCCGCGCCGTCGCGATCACGTCGCCCTTCTTGGCGTTGCCGGCGCGAATCATGGCCAAGGTGGCCGGCTGCATCGTCACGGTGCCCTCGGCAAGTGCGGTCCGGGAGGTTACCGACTTCTCCGAAACGTCGACCATCGACGCGCGGCCGCTCTCGTCGAGATGGCTGAGCTTGCTCATCCGCTGATCGCCGCCCTCGCAGGGAGAGGATCGGCAAGCAGGGTAGCCGTTGCGCTCGCCACGTCCGCCTGACGCATCAGGCTTTCGCCGACCAGGTAGGCGTGGATGCCGGCACGGGCGAGCCGGAGGCGGTCGGCGGACGAGAAGATACCGCTCTCGCCGACCAGAACCCGGTCTTTGGGCACCATTGGCGCCAGCCGCTCGGCGGTCGCGAGTGACGTTTCGAAGGTGCGTAAGTCGCGGTTGTTGATGCCAATCAGCGGCGAGGACAAGCGGAGCGCGCGGCGAAGCTCCGGCTCATCATGCACTTCGACCAGCACATCCATGCCGAGGTCGATCGCCGTCCTTTCGATCGCCTGGGCCACGTCGTCGGCGAGCGCGGCCATGATGATCAGAATGCAGTCGGCGCCGAGCGCCCGAGCCTCGAACACCTGATAAGGCTCGAACAAGAAATCCTTGCGGAGCACCGGAAGGTCGACAGCGGCGCGCGCCGCGACCAGATGCTCCGCCGCGCCCTGGAACCAGGGTCCGTCGGTCAGGACCGAGAGGCACGCCGCGCCACCGGTCTGATAAGCGCGGGCAAGTTCCGGCGGGTCGAAATCAGCTCGGATCAGGCCCTTGGACGGGCTCGCCTTCTTGATCTCGGCGATCAAAGCGGGCTTGCCGGCATCGATCGTCCGACGGAGCGCGCGCAAGAAGCCGCGGGGCGGGGAGGCGGCCTTTGCCCGCTCGGCGATTTCGGCTTCGCTGATCCTCGCTTTGGCAGCGGCAATCTCGCCCCGCTTGGTGGCCTCGATCCGCGCCAGGATATCGATTTCCCCCGGCATCGCTCAGGCTTTCCGGTTCGAGGCCGCAATCAGCGCCGCAAGGCGCTCACGGGCTCGGCCCTCGTCGATCGACCGCGCCGCGAGTGCCGCGCCTTCGCGGAGGTTCTTCGCGCGGCCGGCTATGAGAAGTGCCGCCGCCGCATTCAGGAGCACCACGTCCCGGTACGGCCCGGCCTGGCTGTCGAGCACGCCCCGGAGCGCCTCGGCGTTCTCCGCGGCATCACCGCCACGAAGTGCCTCGAGCGGATGGGCCGGGAGGCCGGCGTCCTCCGGTGTGACCCTGAACGTCTCCACCGTGCCGTTCCGGATGGCGGCAACCTCGGTCGGCCCGGCGGTCGAGATCTCGTCGACCCCGCCGGCGCCGTGAACCACCCAGGCCGCTTCCGACCCCAGGCTGAGCAGGACTTCCGCAAGCGGCCGCACCCATTCGGCGGCAAACACGCCGACCAACTGACGGCGCACACCGGCCGGATTGGCGAGAGGCCCGAGAAGATTGAAGATGGTTCGAGTGCCAAGCTCTACCCGTGCGGGCCCCACATGCTTCATCGCGACGTGATGGTTGGGCGCGAACATGAAGCCGATGCCCGCCTCACGGATCGCCCGGCCGACATCTTCCGGGGTGAGTTCGATCGACACCCCGAGCGCTTTCAGGACATCGGCGGAGCCGGAACGGGAAGAAAGCGCGCGGTTGCCGTGCTTGGCGACCGGCACGCCGGCGCCGGCGACCACGAAGGCGGCGCAGGTCGAGATGTTGTAGGTGCCGCTCTGGTCGCCGCCGGTGCCGACCACGTCGATCGCGTCCTCGGGTGCGGTTACGCCGAGCACCCGAGCCCGCATCGCGCCGACCGCCCCGGCGATCTCGTCCACCGTCTCGCCGCGGACGCGGAGCGCCATCAGGAAGCCGCCGATCTGCGCCGGCGTCGCCTCGCCAGCCATAATCACGCCGAACGCTTCCTCGGCCTCGACGCGGCTGAGCGGCTTGCCGGATGCTGCCCGGCCGATGAACGGCTTCAGGTCAGCCATCGCTGTTCGCCTCTCGCTTGGAGATGAGACTCCGTGGGACTCAACGCGTATGCCGTCATTCGCGGGCTTGACCCGCGAATCCATGCCGCTCCGCTGCTCCAATGTTTATGGCAGGGATCCCCGGGTCTCGGCTTCGCCTCGCCCGAGGATGACCGTGTTGTGCTTTGCCACTCTCCCGCAACAGGGAGAGGGAGAGTGGCCGCGATTTCGATGGGGCGGGGAAGCACGGCCGCGAGCCCGTCAGGTGACGGCCGGCTCGGCGGGGTGCCGGGCGTTCCACTCGACGGCGATGTCGAGGAAATTCTTCAGAAGCTGGTGGCCGTGCTCGGAAGCGATGCTTTCGGGATGGAACTGCACGCCATGCACCGGATGTTCGCGATGGGCTAGACCCATCACCACCCCTTCGTCAGTCTCGGCGGTGATCTCCAGCGCCTCCGGCACGGTCTCGCGCTCGACCATCAGCGAGTGGTAGCGCGTGGCGTTGAAGGCGCGGTTGATGCCGCGAAAGACGCTCTGGCCGTTATGATTGATCCTGGACAGCTTGCCATGCATCAGCGTCGGCGTGCGCTTCACCACCCCGCCATAGGCCTGACCGATCGCCTGGTGGCCGAGGCAGACGCCGAGGATGGGAATCTCCGATCCGGCTTCCGCAATGAGATCCAGGCAGATACCGGCCTCGTTCGGCGTGCAGGGACCGGGCGAGAGCACGATCCCGTCCGGCCGCATGGCGAGCACGTCGCCGACCGACAGCCTGTCGTTCCGGCGCACCTCGATTTCGGCGCCGAGTTCGCCCAGGAAATGGACGAGGTTGTAGGTGAAGCTGTCGTAATTGTCGATGACCAGGATCATGGCCGCGCTCCGTCCTATCGTGATTAAGGAAGGAGCGGCCTTCCGGCAAGCGAGCCGGCCTACTTGCCGGCAATCCCGCGGCCAAGTCCCTCCATCGCCGATGCCGGAACGCAGAATACCTTGGCCGACGAACGGCCCTGGCCAAGCGCGGCCTGGATGGCGGAGGAGGCAGTCCCGCAGGCGGCGGCGCTCTGATAGGTGCCAAGGGTCGTGAAGGCGCCGGCGTCACCGCCGCCGACCAAGGCCACGATCAGGAAGAAAATCGCCGATGCGGGTGCCATCAAAGATCCTTTCGCTGGTTTGCTTGCAACTCGATCTACTGTCCGCGGCCGACTGCGGAGGCGAAACGAACCGCCTCTTCCGCTGCCCGGAAAAGGGCCCTGGCCTTCGCCTCGCATTCGCGCTGTTCGCTCTCCGGCACCGAATCCGCGACGATCCCGGCGCCCGCCTGCACATACATCCGGCCGTCCTTGACCACCGAAGTCCGCAGGACGATGCAGGTGTCCATCGCTCCATCGGCCGAAAAATACCCGACGCAGCCGGCATAGAGCCCGCGCTTCTCCGCCTCGAGTTCGTCGATGATTTCCATCGCCCGCACCTTCGGCGCGCCCGACACGGTACCGGCGGGAAAGCCCGCGGCAAGTGCATCGAGCACGTCGCGATCGGCGGCAAGCCGGCCAACCACGTGGCTGACGATGTGCATCACGTGGCTGTAGCGCTCAATCGTGAACTGGTCGGTCACCTTGACCGTGCCGATCTCGGCGACGCGCCCGACATCGTTCCGGCCGAGGTCAAGGAGCATCAGGTGCTCGGCCCGTTCCTTCGGATCGGCCAGCAGTTCCTCGCCGAGGCGGCGGTCCTCGGTCGCCGTTGCGCCGCGTGGGCGCGTGCCGGCGAGGGGGCGGATCGTCACCTCGCCGTTTCTGACGCGGACCAGAATTTCCGGGCTCGATCCGGCGACGGAAAAACTGCCGAAATCGAGGAAGTAGAGGAAGGGGGAGGGGTTGGTGCGGCGGAGCGCCCGGTAAAGAGAGAACGGCGGCAGCGTGAAGGGCGCCTCGAAGCGCTGCGAGAGCACCACCTGGAAAATATCGCCAGCCCCGATGTAGTCCTTGGCCTTCTCAACCATCTCCCGGTAGCGCTCGGGCGTGGTGTTGGAGCGGACCGCGATGCGCTCCTCCGGAACGGGATGCTCAGTCTTGTCGAGCGGGGTGTCGAGCGCCTCCACCACGGCGGTCAGCCTGTCGACCGCACGCGCGCGAGCTGCGACAACGCTGGTCCCCGGCCGCGGCCGCACCGGGGAGACGACGATGATCTCGTCCTTAACCGCGTCGAAGATCAGGATCACGGTCGGCCGGACAAGAATGGCGTCGGGAAGGCCGAGGGGATCTGGGCCGGGCTTCGGCAACTCCTCCATCTGCCGGACCATGTCGTAGCCGAGATAACCGAAAATGCCCGCCGACATCGGCGGGAGTTCCTCGGGAAGCGCAATCCGCGAGTCCTCGATCAATTGGCGGATCGCTTCGAGCGGCTGGCCCGGCAGAGGCTCGAAGCGGCTGGCGTCGCCTTTCGGGTCGAGGTTCACCTCGGCCCGGTCGCCAAGCGCGCGGAACACAAGGTCAGGCTCGATGCCAATCATCGAATAGCGGCCCCGGACCGCGCCGCCCTCGACCGATTCGAGCAGGAAGGAGTTCGACCGGCCGGCCGAAAGCTTCAGCATCGCCGAAACCGGCGTCTCCAGGTCGCCGACGAGGCGGGTCCAGACCACCTGGGCTTTGCCCGCTTCATAGAGGCGGTCGAAGACCTCCTCCGAGGGCTCGATCAGCATCGCCGCCCAATCACTGGGTGACGCCGATCGCCTGCTGCAGTGCGGTCTGGTTAACGGTAACGCCGAGGTTGTTCTGGAGGTCCGTCAGATAGGCCTGCATCAGATCGGCGGAGATTCCCTGAGAGAGCGTCGATTTCGTATCCGCATCGGCGACAGGCGCCGAAGGCAGCGTCACCTTGTCGACGTGGAAGACGATCCGGTCCTTCGGATCCTTGCCGAGCGCCGAGCCGGAAAAGCCCTGCGGGCCGCCGAATACGGTTTGAATTACCGCTGTAGACAGCGGATCGGGCGGTGCGCTGGCATTCTGGCGGATCAGCTTGGCTGCGGTCGCCACGGTGATTTTCAGTTCGTCCCCGATCTTGTCGAGGATTTCGCCTTTGCCGAGCCGCTGGACAATCTCGTCGGCCTTCGCCTGGAGTTTTTCCGCAACCTTGGCGTCGGTCCAGGCGGTGGCCACCTGGCCGCGCACGTCTTGGAGCGCCCGGTCCTGGGCCGCCTTGATGCCGGTCACGTCGTACCAGACGAAGGAGTTGGTCCCGGGGAGGCCGATCGGATCGTTCTGGACGCCGACATCGCTTTCGAAGGCCTGCGTCAGAAGGTCGGTACCGCCAGGCAAGCCCTGAATCGGCTTCCCGTCAGGTCCATTCCCCTGCCGGTCAACGGCGGCGATGACCTGCACCTGCAAATTCCGCTTCTTGGCGATGTCCTCGAGGCTGGCGTTGCCGGCCCGCTCGTCCTCGATCTGGTCGCGGAGCGCGGCCATCGCGGCCGCGGCCTGCTGGGTTGCGAGATCCTTCTTGATCTGGTCCTTCACCGAATCGAAGCCCTGCACCACCGCCGGCGTGATCTCGAGGACCTGGACGATCGCAGGCCGGTTGAACTGCGTCTTGATGACGCCGCTCACCTGGTTGGGGCTAAGCGAGAACGCCGCATCGGCAACCGCCTGGTCGACGACCTTATCGCGGCTGACCGCGCCGAGGTCGATGTCCTCGGGCTTCAGGTTCTTCTCCTTGATGAGGTCGTCGAATGACGTGCCGGCCTTCAGCTTCGCGGCAGCTGCGTCCGCCTCTGCCTGGTCCTGGAACAAGACCTCCCGGATGTGCCGGGTCTCGGGCGTGGTGTATTTCGCCTTGTTGGCGTCATAGACCTTCTGGGCGTCGGCATCGGTTACCGCTGCAGGCTTCGCCACATCGGCGGGATCGACCTTCAGGATCGTGAGCGCCCGATATTCCGGCGCGCGCCAGTTCGCCTTGTTGGCCTCGTAATAGGCTTTCACTTCGTCATCGGTGGGCGCCGCTATGTCGCCGGCAAGAGCGGGCTTCAGGATCAGGTAGCTGATCGCGCGTTCCTCGCCGCGGTAGGCGCCGAGCGCCTTCAGATAGGTCGCCGGGGACTGGGTGCCGCCGGTGAGGCCGGCCACGATCTGCTGCCTCAGTTCCTCGTCCTTCTTCTGCAGCACGTATTGCGCGTCGCTGAGATTGATCGCCTGGAGATACTGCCCGAGCATGGCGCGGTTAAAGGTGCCGTCGGGACTCTTGAACATCGGGTCTGCGGTGATTTCCCCGAGCAGCGCCTGGTTGGATAGGCCAAGTCCTAGCCGCCGCGCATCGACGGCGAGCGCGGTCTGAGTGACGAGGCCGTTCATCACCTGGGTCGGGACGCCGATCGCCCGCACCTGGTCGGGAGTGAGCGGCTGGCCGAGTTGCTGGGTGAGAGCCTGCACCTGATTGTTGTAGGCGCGCTGGAACATCGGGATCGAGATCTCTGTCCCGCCCACCTTGGCAACCGCCGTCGCGGTGAAGCCGGTGAAAATGTCGGCGATACCCCAGATTCCGAAGCTGATGACGAGCAGGCCCATCAGGATTTGGGCGACCAGCCCGCCGGCGTGCTTGCGGAGAGAATTGAGCATCGTACCCTTCTGGCGCCGAGTGCGGCGCAACAACTTGCCTGAAGACGCGCCAAATCGGCACGCGAGAATCCGGACGCGGTCTCGGCAACGCCTTGCGATTGCCGGTTCTCGCGCGAATAATAGGGGCGCCACCAGAGGGCCGCAAGGCAAGCGCAAGCGTCCACGCGCCTGCCTTTTCGCGGGCCCGCTACAGCACCCGTTAAGGCTGACCGGAGCGGGATGGTGGCGATGTCCCGGTCTTTTTGCTAGAGCGTCCGGCCCCGGGGCGGCAGCGCCGCCGCGGTGCGCCGCGATTCGCGCCGGCGCTGCAAGAGCCGGGAGTTCCCGCCGTCCCGGCACCTTGCTTAAGCTGACAATCCAGTCCGCAGGCGGCCCCCCAAAGGACTGAGGAGTAGCACCGGATGGCGCGCCCGAGACCGCTGGTGGCCGGCAATTGGAAGATGAACGGCACGAAGTTCAACCTCGCCGACCTCGACGCCATCAAGTCGGGGCTTCGCGATGTCGAACGGATGGACGTGGCGATCTGCCCGCCGGCGACCCTCATCTCCCGCTCCGCAATCATGGCGCTCGGCTCGGCGTTGATGATCGGCGCGCAGGACTGTCACCCCAAGGCCTCGGGCGCCTTTACCGGCGACATCGCCGCCGAGATGATCGCCGACGCCGGGGGTCGGCTGGTGATCGTCGGCCATTCCGAGCGGCGCGTCGGCCATGGCGAGGATGACGTTCTGGTGCGGGCGAAAGCCGAGGCCGCGTGGCGGGCGGAACTGCTGGCGGTCGTCTGCGTCGGCGAAAGCGAGCAGGAGCAACAGGTTGGCCTGACGCTCGCGGTGATCGACGGCCAGCTTGCCGGCTCGATCCCAGACGGGGCGACGGCCGAGAACCTGGTGGTGGCCTACGAGCCTGTCTGGGCAATCGGCTCGGGAAAGACGCCGTCAGCCGATGACATCGGCCGTGTCCACGCCCATATGAGGACGCGGTTGACCGAGCGGTTCGGCGGTGCGGCCGAGAAGATACGGCTGCTCTACGGCGGCTCGGTTAAGCCGGACAATGCCGGCCCGATCTTCAAAATCGCCAATGTCGACGGCGCACTGGTCGGCGGGGCGAGCCTGAAGCCGGAGGATTTCCTCGCAATCGTCCAGGCCGTCCCCTGACGGAGCGGCCTGGGCGGGCGGCTGGCATGGCCGGAACGCATCGTGTAAAAGGCCCCGACTCCCGACGCCCGGACATTATTCCCCGATGGAAACCGTTGTCATCGTCATCCACCTCATGGTGGTCGTCGCGCTCGTTGCCGTGGTCCTCCTCCAGCGTTCCGAAGGCGGTGCGCTCGGGATCGGGGGCGGCGCCGGCTTTTTGACCGCGCGCGGCTCGGCCAACGTCCTCACCCGCTCCACCGCGGTACTCGCGGCGGTGTTCTTCCTGACCTCCGTCCTCCTCACGGTAATGGCGCGGCTTGCGGAGCGCCCGAGTTCGCTGCTCGACACCGTCCCCGGCGCAACCACCGGCCAGCCGGGTACGCCTGGCGGCCTTGCCCCGGCGGGCAATGGCAACGGCATCCTTGACCAACTCGGGCCGATCAATCTCGGACCATCGGCCCCGCCGCCTCCGGCCCCGTCGAGCGGGGCCGTGACGCCCGCGCCCGGCGGAGTCCCGGCCGCCTCGGCTCCCGCAGCACCTGCGCCGGCCGCTTCCGCTCCGGCCGCCCCGGCGGCGCCACCGGCAGCGGCGACTCCGCCTTCCCCGCCGAGCGGGCAGTAGCAGAAGAAGCGTGATGCGGCAGGGCCGCCGATCCGGACCCCGGCTCGGCGGCCCTGCCGCTTTTTGCGAAAGGATCTGAGAGGCAAGGCCGATGGCGCGCTACGTCTTCATTACCGGTGGCGTGGTCTCCTCGCTCGGCAAGGGCATTGCCTCGGCGGCGCTCGGCGCACTCCTCGAGGCGCGCGGCTACAAGGTGCGGCTGCGAAAGCTCGACCCCTACCTCAATGTCGATCCGGGGACCATGAGCCCCTATCAGCACGGTGAGGTGTTCGTCACCGACGACGGCGCGGAAACCGACCTCGACCTCGGCCATTACGAGCGCTTCACCGGCCGGCCGGCGAACCGCATGGACAACATCACCACTGGCCGCATCTACCAGGACATCATCGCCAAGGAGCGCCGCGGCGACTATCTCGGCGCCACCGTCCAGGTGATCCCGCACGTCACCGACGCCATCAAGGGCTTCATCCTCGACGGCAACGACGGTGTCGATTTCGTACTCTGCGAGATCGGCGGAACGGTCGGCGACATCGAGGGCCTACCGTTCTTCGAGGCGATCCGCCAACTCGGCAACGAGCTACCGCGCGCTCACGCGGTGTTCATCCACTTGACGCTGGTGCCCTACATCAAGAGCGCAGGCGAACTGAAAACCAAGCCGACGCAGCACTCGGTAAAGGAACTCCGCTCGATCGGCATCCAGCCAGACATCTTGATGGTTCGCGCCGATCGGCCGATCCCGGCCGAGGAGCGGCGAAAGCTCTCGCTGTTCTGCAACGTCCGGCAATCCGCGGTCATTCAGGCCCTCGACGTGGAACACATCTACGATGTGCCGGCTGCCTATCACGCCGAAGGCCTCGATGCGGAGGTTCTTGCCGCCTTCGGCATCACCGACGCGCCGGAACCCAACCTTTCGCGCTGGCGATCGATCACCAGCCGTATCCGCAACCCGGAGGGTGAGGTCACGATCGCCGTGGTCGGCAAATACACGGGGATGAAGGACGCCTACAAGTCGCTCCACGAGGCCCTGCAGCACGGCGGCATCGCCAACACCGTGAAGGTCAACATCGACTGGATCGAGTCGGAGATCTTCGAGGCCGAGGACCCGACGCCCTATCTTGAGCGCGTCGACGGCATTCTGGTGCCCGGCGGCTTCGGCGAGCGCGGCTCGGAGGGCAAGATTGCCGCGGCGGGTTTCGCCCGGCGACGGAAGGTTCCCTATTTCGGCATCTGCTTCGGCATGCAGATGGCGGTGATCGAGGCGGCGCGAAACCTCGCCGGAATCCCCGGGGCTGGCTCAACCGAATTCGGCCCCACCAGTGAGCCGGTGGTCGGTCTGATGACCGAGTGGCTGAAAGGGAACGTGCTGGAGCAGCGCGCAGCGGAGGGTGATCTCGGCGGGACGATGCGGCTCGGCGCCTATGTCGCCCGGCTTGCCAGGGACAGCCGGATCGCCGCGATCTACCGCGCGACCGAGATTTCAGAGCGCCATCGCCACCGTTACGAGGTCAATATTGGCTATCGCGAACGGCTGGAAGAGAAGAAGATGTGGTTCGCAGGCATGTCGCCCGACGGCGTGCTGCCGGAGACGGTCGAACTTCGCGATCACCCCTGGTTCATTGGGGTGCAATATCACCCGGAGTTAAAGTCGCGGCCGTTCGCACCGCATCCGCTCTTCGCGTCTTTCATTGCCGCGGCCAAAGAGCAGAGCCGGCTGGTGTAGGCTAGGGAGTCTGCCCCAACTGCCGGCTGGGGAGTCTGGAGCTTGCGCCGCGGCTTTGCGGCTACGATGCTGGAACCACTTGGCCGCTAGTCCTGTTCAGCAGCCAGGGTGGTGAATTCCGGCGACGTATTCTCCGGAAGCCAAGCGGTGGAAGGGAAAAGCCTGGTGGCAGGTCGCGTCCGATCCTTTACTGGCGGCCGGTGGCCGGGGCTCGTCGGGCTACTCTTGCTTGGCCTCTGCACTGCTTGGCCGGGCGATCAGGCCGTCGCCCAGGGCTTTTTCGGCGGCATCTTCGGCGGCCAGCCGAGCTATCAGCCATACCGACCGTCGCAGCCCTATCAGCCGTACCAGCCTTATCAGCCATACCGCACGCCCGGCTATTCGCAGCCCTATGCCGCCCCTTCCTACGCGCGGCCAAACTATGCTCCGTCCGGTCCGCAATATTCTCAGCCGGAGCCCAATCCTGGCGACCAGATGGTCAGCCGTCCGCGACCGGTGATCCGGCGCGCGCCGTCGGCCCCGTCGGCCCCTGCAGTCGCGCCGCAGCCTGCTCAGGTCGCGGTGGCCGCCAAGGAGCAAAACGCTCGAAAAGTCCTCGTGGTCGGCGACTTTCTCGCTGCAAATCTCGCCGCCGGCCTCGACCAAGCGTTCGCGCAGGAGACGCGTCTCGCGATCGTCGACCGCTCCAGCGAGGATTCAGGATTCGCCCGCAACGATCGCCTGGACTGGACGAAAAAGATCACCGATCTGATCAACGAGTTGCACCCCGATTACATCGTGGTGCTGATCGGAACCAACGACCGGCAGCCGCTGGTGACCCCCGCCGGCCGAGCCGCCTTCCGTTCGAACGAGTGGGAGGATGGTTACGTCAAGCGTCTCGTCACTTTCGCCGATACGTTGAAAGCCTATCGGCGACCGGTCGTGTGGGTCGGTCTTCCCCCGGTTCGCTCGGCGACCGCGTCGGGCGATTTCGAATATTTGAACGGCCTCTACAAGGCGCGCGCCGATGCGATTTCCGCATCCTTCCTCGATGTTTGGAACGGCTTTGCCGATGCGGACGGCAAGTTCGTGCCGCAGGGGCCGGACGTCGACGGCCATCCGCAGTTGCTCCGTTCCCAGGACGGCATCAACTTCACCCGTGCCGGGCAGCGGAAGCTTGCCTGGTACGTCGAGCGCGAGATCCGGAAGATCGGCGGGTTCGGGGTCGATGCCGTGCTTCAGGGCTCGCTCAGCCCCGACAATCACATCGAGGTGGGACCGGGCGGCAAGCGGGTGCTGGTGGGACCTGTCATCTCGCTTTCCGGTCCGCCTCCCGGCGCATCCGGAAACCTTGTCGGCGACCGGCCGCCGCCTTCTCCCGTAACCGGTTCGCCCCAATATCGGCTGGTGATCGAAGGGGAAGCGCCGAAGCCGGTGCCTGGCCGTGTCGACGATTTCTCCTGGCCGGCAGGCGCGAGTTCCGCGCCCGCCGCAACAGCCCAGGCGAGCGCCCCCAAATAGCGGGCTCCCTCGTCGGCCTCGAACGCTCGGAGGGGCGCCGAACCGTCCCTACCGCGGCAGGCTGGTCTCGCCCATCAAGAACTGGTCGACGGCGCGAGCCGCCTGGCGCCCTTCCCGAATTGCCCAGACCACAAGGGATTGGCCGCGGCGCATGTCCCCACACGCGAACACCTTGGGCACCGAGGAGCGGTAATCCTCGGCATTGGCCTTGACGTTTCCGCGAAGGTCAAAATCGGTGTTGAGCTCGGCGAGCATGCCGTCATGCACCGGCGAGACGAAGCCCATCGCAAGCAGAACCAACTCGGCGCGGAGCTCGAATTCAGTACCGGGGATTGGCTTAAACGTCGGATCGACGCGCGCGCATTCCAGCGACTTCACGGCGCCATTCTCGCCCTTGAAGCGGACGGTGGCGACCGCGAACTCGCGCTCCGCGCCTTCCTCATGGCTCGATGAGGTCCGGAGCTTTAGCGGCCAGTCCGGCCAGGTGACCAGCTTGTTCTCGTGCTCCGGCGGCATCGCCATGATCTCGAGCTGGGTTACCGAGAGCGCCTGCTGGCGGACCGACGTGCCGATACAATCAGAGCCGGTGTCGCCGCCGCCGATCACCACCACGTGCTTCCCGGTGGCAAGGATCGGTTCGTTGGTGCGGAGCGCCTCGCCTGAAACCCGCCGGTTCTGCTGCGGCAGGAATTCCATCGCGAAATGAATGCCGCTGAGGTCGCGCCCGGGAATGGGGAGGTCGCGCCCCTTCTCGGCGCCGCCGGCTAGCACGACCGCGTCGAATTCACTGGTGAACGAGGCGGCTGGCTGGTCGATACCGACATGAACGCCGCAATGGAAAGTGACGCCTTCGCCTTCCATCTGCGCGATCCGCCGATCGATGTAGTGCTTTTCCATCTTGAAGTCGGGAATGCCGTAGCGAAGCAGCCCGCCGGGCTTCAGGTTCTTCTCGAACACGTGAACGTCATGGCCGGCCCGTGCCAATTGCTGCGCGCAGGCGAGCCCAGCGGGCCCGGATCCGACCACCGCCACTCGCCGGCCGGTCTTCCGCACCGGCGGTTCTGGGACGATCCAGCCCTGCTCGTATCCGTGGTCGGCGATCGCGCATTCGATCGTCTTGATGGTGACAGGCGAGTCCATGAGGTTGAGCGTGCAGGCCGCCTCACAGGGCGCCGGGCAAACCCGGCCCGTCATTTCCGGAAAGTTGTTGGTCGTGTGAAGGTTGAGGAACGCCCGTCGCCACTCGTTGTGATAGACGAGATCGTTCCAGTCCGGGATTTGGTTGTTCACCGGGCATCCGGTGTGACAATAGGGAATGCCGCAATCCATGCAGCGCGCAGCCTGGTCGCGCGTCGCCTCGGGGCTCAGCGGGATCACAAACTCGCGGTAGTGGCGCACGCGGTCGGCCGCCGGACCGTATTTGCGGTCGCGCCGGTCGATCTCCAAAAACCCGGTTACCTTACCCATTCCGTCTCTGCTTCCTCGCGAGAGGGGAGTTCCCTGCCGCTATCCACCTCTCTGCGTCATGGCCGGGCGAGTCCCGGCCATCCACGGCTTTCCCTTGCGCGGCAATTCGTGGATGCCCGGATCAAGTCCGGGCATGACGGCGGAACGGTAGTCCCGCCCAAGATTTCGCAGCAGGCTCTACCGATTCCCGGCGGCCGGCGTCAACGGCGTTACCCAAACCGCCACCGAGATGGCCTCCTCGCCTCGCTCTTGGCTGCGCTCCCTGGCTACTCCCCCGCTGCCGCCAGCGGTTCGGCCTCGGCCTGCGCGCGTTCCATCTCGGCGAGCGCCCGGCGGTAATCGACCGGCATGACCTTCCGGAATTTCGGCAGCATCTCGGCCCAGCTATCGAGGATCGCCCGCGCCCGCCGCGACCCGGTGTAGCGGGCGTGGTTCTCGACGATCTGGTGCAGCCGCTCGGCGTCGTGCCGGGCCATGTCGTACATGATGTCGACCAGCCCGTGCCCTTCGAGGTCCCCGGTATGGTGGTGCTTCCGCGAGAACACCTCCTCCTCGGCCGGCACCGGCTCCAGTTCGATCATCGACAGGTTGCAGCGGTCCTCGAACGAGCCATCCTCGTCGAAAACGTAGGCGATGCCGCCCGACATGCCGGCAGCAAAATTCCGGCCGGTTTGGCCGAGCACCACGACCACGCCGCCGGTCATGTACTCGCAGCAATGGTCGCCGGCGCCTTCGACCACCGCCAGCGCACCGGAATTCCTGACCGCGAAGCGTTCGCCGGCGACGCCATGGATGTAGCACTCGCCGGCAATCGCGCCGTAGAGCACCGTGTTGCCGACGATGATCGATTCCTCCGGAACCGCGGCGGCGTCGGCCGGCGGCCGGATCACCAGGCGGCCGCCCGAGAGGCCTTTCCCGACATAGTCGTTGGCTGCGCCGATAAGATCGAGTGTTATCCCGTGCGTGAGCCAGGCGCCGAAACTCTGGCCGGCAGTCCCGGTGAGGGTCACGTGGACGGTATCGTCCGGCAGTCCCTGATGTCCGAAGCGCTTGGCGACCTCGCCGGAGAGCATGGCGCCGACGGTACGGTCGACGTTCCGGATCGTCTCCTCGATCTTGACCGGCTTTCGGCCTTCGAGCGCCGGCCAGGCGCGCTCCATCAGCCGCCGGTCGAGCGCCTTGTCGAGCCGATGATCCTGCGCCTCGGAATGGTGGATGGCAACGCCGTCCGGCGCGTAAGGCTTGTGGAAGAGACGCGAGAAATCGAGGCCGTGCGCCTTCCAGTGCTCGACCACCTTCCGCTTGTCGAGCATCTGCATCTGCCCGACCATCTCGTCGAACTTCCGGTAGCCGAGCCGGGCCATGTATTCCCGGACCTCCTCGGCGACGAAGAAGAAGAAGTTGATGACGTGCTCCGGCGTCCCGGTGAAGCGCTTGCGAAGCACCGGGTCCTGGGTCGCCACGCCCACCGGGCAGGTGTTGAGGTGGCACTTCCGCATCATGATGCAGCCGGCGGCAATCAGCGGCGCGGTCGCGCAGCCGAATTCGTCTGCGCCGAGGAGCGCCCCGATCACCACGTCGCGCCCGGTACGGATGCCGCCGTCGACCTGGACCGCAATGCGGCCCCGGAGCTGGTTGGCGACCAGCGTCTGGTGGGTCTCGGCAAGGCCGATCTCCCACGGGCTGCCGGCATGCTTGATCGAGGTGAGCGGGGAGGCGCCGGTGCCGCCCTCGTAGCCGGCGATGGTCACGTGATCGGCGCGCGCCTTGGAGACGCCGGCGGCAACCGTGCCGACGCCGACTTCCGAGACGAGCTTCACCGAGACCTGGCCGGCCGGGTTGACGTTCTTGAGGTCGAAGATGAGCTGGGCAAGATCCTCGATCGAATAGATGTCGTGGTGCGGGGGAGGGGAGATCAGCCCGACCCCCGGGGTCGAATGGCGGACCTTGGCGATCACCGCGTCGACCTTGTGGCCGGGGAGCTGGCCGCCCTCGCCGGGCTTTGCCCCCTGCGCCATCTTGATCTGCATCATGTCGGAGTTGACGAGGTACTCCGCGGTCACGCCGAACCGGCCCGAGGCGACCTGCTTGATCGCTGAGCGCATCGAATCGCCGTTCGGCAGCGGCTTGAAGCGCTCGGCCTCCTCTCCGCCCTCGCCGGTGTTGGACTTGCCGCCGATCCGGTTCATAGCGATGGCGAGCGTGGTGTGCGCCTCGCGGCTGATCGAGCCGAACGACATCGCGCCGGTCGAGAAGCGCTTGACGATCTCCTTCGCCGGTTCGACCTCATCGAGGGGCACCGGCTCGCGGCCGTCGTCCTCCGCCGAGCGGATTTCGAACAGCGAGCGGAGCGTCAGGAGCTTCTCGCCCTGCTCGTTGATCTTTTTCGCGTATTCCCGGTAGGTCTCGACCGAGTTGAGGCGGACGGCGTGCTGGAGATCCCGGACCGTCGCGGAGGTCCAGACATGGTCTTCACCGCGGAGGCGGAACGCGTAATCGCCACCCACGTCAAGCGCGTGTTCGAGCACCGGCTCGTGGCCGAAGGCCGCCCGGTGCCGCCTGACAGTCTCCTCCGCAATTTCGGCGAGGCCGGCGCCCTCGATGGTAGTGGCGGTGCCGGTGAAGTAGCGCTTCACGAACGGGCTGGAGAGGCCGACCGCGTCGAAAATCTGGGCGCCGCAATAGGACTGATAGGTGGAGATGCCCATCTTGGACATCACCTTGAGGAGGCCCTTGTCGACCGCCTTGATGTAGCGTTTGACCGCCTCCTTGGGTGAAACCTCCTCGTCGAGATCGCCGACCATGCCGGCGAGGGTCTCGAACGCGAGATACGGATTGATCGCCTCGGCCCCATAGCCGGCAAGGCAGCAGAAATGGTGCACTTCGCGCGGCTCGCCCGACTCGACCACGAGGCCGACCGAGGTACGGAGGCCGGTGCGGATCAAATGATGGTGGACGGCGGCGGTGGCGAGCAGGGCCGGAATCGCGACCCGCTCCGGGCTCATCGCCCGGTCGGAAAGGATGATGATGTTGTAGCCGCCATGGACCGCCGCCTCGGCGCGCTCACAAAGCCGCAGGAGAGCGTCGGCCATGGCTGAGGCGCCCTTGTCAGCGGAATAGGTGACGTCGAGCGTCTTCGACTGGAAGGGATTATCCTCCAGTTCTCCGATTGCCCTGATCTTCTCCAGATCCTCGTTGGTAAGGATCGGCTGGCGGACTTCCAGACGCTTGCGGCGGCCCTGACCTTCGAGGTCGAAGAGGTTCGGCCGCGGCCCGATGAACGAGACGAGGCTCATCACCAATTCCTCGCGGATCGGGTCGATCGGCGGGTTGGTGACCTGGGCAAAGTTCTGCTTGAAATACGTGTAGAGGAGCTTCGGCCGGTCCGACATCGCCGAGATCGGCGCGTCGTTTCCCATCGAGCCGACCGCCTCCTGCCCGGTAACCGCCATCGGCGCCATGAGGAGCTTCAGGTCCTCCTGTGTGTAGCCGAAGGCCTGCTGGCGATCGAGAAGGCTGAGATCGGTGCGCGGGGCGCGGCCAGGGACCGGCGGCAGATCTTCGAGCACGATCTGGGTGCGGCTCAGCCAATGCCGGTAGGGGTGCCGGTTGGCGAGTTCGCGCTTGATCTCGTCATCGGAGATGATGCGGCCTTCTGCAAGGTCGATCAGCAGCATCTTGCCGGGCTGCAGCCGCCACTTCTTGACGATGCGGCGCTCCTCCACCGGGAGCACGCCGGCTTCCGAGGACATCACCACCAGGCCGTCGTCCGTGACGAAATAGCGCGCCGGCCGGAGCCCGTTCCGGTCGAGCGTGGCGCCGATCTGGCGGCCGTCGGTGAAGGCGACTGCCGCCGGGCCGTCCCACGGCTCCATCAGCGCGGCGTGGTACTCGTAAAAGGAGCGCCGGGTCTCATCCATCAGCGGATTGCCGGCCCAGGCCTCCGGGATCAGCATCATCATGGCGTGGGCAAGCGAGTAGCCGCCGCGCACCAGGAATTCGAGCGCGTTGTCGAAGCAGGCAGTGTCCGACTGGCCCTCGTAGGAGATCGGCCAGAGCTTGGAGATGTCGTTGCCGAACAGTTCGGAATCGACCGAAGCCTGGCGCGCCGCCATCCAGTTGACGTTGCCGCGGACGGTGTTGATCTCACCGTTGTGGGCGACCATCCGGTAGGGGTGGGCGAGCCGCCAGGACGGGAAGGTGTTGGTCGAAAAACGCTGGTGAACCAGCGCCATTGCCGACTCGAAGCGCGGGTCGGAGAGGTCCTTGTAGTAGGCTCCGACCTGGTAGGAGAGGAAGAGACCCTTGTAGATCACCGTCCGGCAGGACATCGAGACGACATAAAAGGCGTTCTTGAGCCCGCCGTAGCCGGAATAGACCCTTGCCGAGATGACCTTCCGGACGATGTACAGCCGGCGCTCGAAGGCCTCCTCGTCGCTATCCTCGCGGCCGCCGGCGATGAAGACTTGCCGGTGCACCGGCTCAAGGTCGAAAACGTTCGGCGAAAGGCACGAATTGTCGACCGGCACGTCGCGCCAGAAAAGAAGCTTTTGGCCCTCTTCGGCAATCACCCCCTCGACCAATTTCTCCATCTCGGCGCGCACGGCCGGGTCCTGCGGCAGGAAGATGTGCGCGACGGCGTAGTCACCGGGTGCTGGCAATTGATGGCCAAGCCGCTCGGCCTCTGCGGCGAAGAAGCGATGCGGAATCTGCACCAGGATGCCGGCGCCGTCGCCGACCAGCGGATCGGCACCGACCGCGCCGCGATGTTCGAGATTCTCAAGGATCTTCAGGCCGTCCTCGATGATCTTGTGCGAGGCCCGGCTGGAGAGGTCGGCGATGAAGCCGACACCGCAGGAATCGTGCTCGTTCCGTGGGTCATAGAGGCCGCCGGCCGGCGGCACGGGATGAGGCACCCGCGCGGCGGCGCGGACTGGCGCAAGCGTTTTGGCTTGGCTTCCCGGCTGAATGCCCGCTTCCGCTCTCTTGCTCGCGATCGGCTCCATGGCGATCCTCATCCCGGAGGCAGGCGCCCGCTCTATGCCGTTCTGCGCTGCCCGCCTTCAAGGACAGCATTCCTGTCCTATTCCGAGATTCGCAGAATTCCGTTCCTCCTTCAAGCAAGACTTCCGAAAGCCGGCCATCAATGAAGCTAATGAGTCGCGAGGGGCTCAACTCCGCCCGCTCTTGCGCCCACCGGTGCCTCGGGACAGAAAGGCCGATGATCTTCACAAGCGACAATTGGGCGGGCGCCGACGACGCGATTGCCGAAGCGGTGGTCGCGGAAAGCCGGAGGGCCGCTCCGGCTTATGGCGCCGACCCGCTCACCAGGAAGGTCGAGGCAGCCTTTTCAGAGCTCTTCGCGCGGGAGGTGCGGGTTTTTATGGTCGGCACCGGGACCGCCGCCAATGCCCTCGCAATCTCCGCATATCAGCGGCCGGGCGGCGTCGTTTTCTGCAATCGCGGCGCGCACATCATGGTGGACGAGTGCAACGCGGTCGAATTCTTCTCGGGCGGCGCGAAGCTGGTCGGGTTGCCGGGACCTGCGGGCAAAGTGGAGCCCGCGGCCCTTTCCGCAGCGATCGCCGAGGTACCGGCAGATTTCGTCCATCACGGCCAGCCGATGGCACTCAGCCTCAGCCAGACCACCGAGCTTGGCGCTGTGTATCGTCCCGAGGAGATCGCGGCGCTCGCCGCGCTCGCCCAATCCGCGGGGATGAAGGTTCACGTCGATGGCGCCCGCTTCGCGAACGCGGTCGCGGCGCTCGGCGTCTCACCGGCCGAGGTCACCTGGCGCGCCGGCGTCGACGTTCTCTCTTTCGGGGGAAGCAAGAACGGCTGCTTTTCGGCCGAGGCAGTCGTGTTCTTTTCGCCGCCGGACGCCGCGCAGTTCCCGTATATCCGGAAGCGTGCGGGGCATCTCACCTCGAAGAGCCGGTTCATTGCCGCGCAGTTCGCGGCCTACCTGGAAAACGGCCGATGGCTGGAACTTGCCGCCAATGCCAACGCCATGGCTAGGCGCCTCGCCCCGGGCCTTCGCGCCTCAAAGAGCGCCAGGCTGAAGGACGACCCGGAGGCCAACGAACTCTTTCCGATTCTCAAGCGGAGCGCGGCCGCTCGCCTCAAGGAGGCCGGCGCGCAATTCTCGGAATGGTCGGTGGACGGCCTCGCTCCGGCGGATCGGCCACAGCCCGACGAGATGCTGGTCCGGCTGGTCACCAGTTTTCGCACAGAGGCGGCCGAAGTGGACCGGTTCCTGGCGCTTCTCTGAGGAGGGGACAGAAGATGCGGCTGCCCTGGCCCTTCGGCCCGACGCGCATGGCGGTGTCTCGCCGGCGCGCCGCTTCCGAAAGCGACCGGTCGCCGGGGCAGGAACCACGACCGCCTGGCCCGGCGATCGAATACCGCGGAATGACCGTCAATGAGCGGCTGGTCTTGTCCGGGTCGCTTGATGCCTGGGATTCGGCCGTGTCCCTAGGTGACCGCTCGCGGATGATCGCCGTCCTGAGGGCGACCGGTCTCACCGAGGAGCAGGCAGCCGGAACCTCGGACGCGGTGCTTGCCGACCGCCGAAGGTATGGGCTCGTGCCGGGAAATGGGACGGGACCGGCGGCCGGCGACTAGCCGGGGACATCGGAACCTTGCGCTTTGAAAGCCGCCCAAACGAAAAGGGCGCCCGGTCGGGCGCCCTTGCCTTGAGCGAAGCCTGAAGGCTGACTTACGCGGCCTTCGCCTCGAGCTCCTTGTTGACCGGCTGCAGATTCGGTTTGCCGCCGCCGATCTTGATGGTGCGGGGCTTCATGGCCTCCGGAATCTCGCGCACGAGATCGATGTGGAGGAGGCCGTTCTCAAGCGTCGCACCCTTGACCTCTACATGGTCGGCGAGCTGGAACCGGCGCTCGAAGCTTCGCGCGGCGATACCGCGGTAAAGAACCTCGCCGCCCTTATTCTCCTCGACGGTTTTCTCGCCCTTGACGCTGAGGCTGTTCTGCTTGGCCTCGATGTTGATCTCGTCCTGGCCAAAGCCCGCGACCGCCATCGTGATCCGGTAGGTGTCCTCACCGGTGCGCTCGATGTTGTACGGCGGATAGCTCTGCCCTGCATCGGCGCTGGTCAGCTGGTCGAGGGCCGAAAACAGCCGGTCGAAACCAACGGTGGAACGATAGAAGGGGCTCAGATCGAACTGACGCATTTTCACTGTCCTCCATAAGAAGCGACGTTTCTTAATGGCACCGGTCTTTGCCGCCTCTGTGGCCGGGACCGCCGGTGCCGCGAACCCCCGGTTGGGGCGTCCGCAGACTTCAGATAGTCAGGCTTTTTGCCGGTTCAAGAGGTTTCGAAGGCTGTCGGGCGATGAAAGCTGAACGGCCGCTGAACGCGCCCTTCCCGAGCCGTTCAGGGGTGCTGTGCGAAGGTCGTCGGCAACTCGGGAGGCGGCCCTTCGCCTCCCAACGAAGCCGGGCCGGCATCGTCCCCCCGCCCCCCTCCGATGCCGGTTCCAGCTGCCGGCGGTGCCCCAAAGGGCGCCGCCGGCCATCGTGCTTTTTCCGCTATGCTCGATCGTTCCCAAGATCCGGTTTCCAGGAAACCGGCCTTGTTGCCGACCATCAGGACAACCCCTTGCCAAGCCAAGCCTTGACGGTCCTCTTTGCCACCCCCGGCAATCCGGTTCCGGAGGGCGCGAACGTCGGTACGGTGGTGACGGCCGACGGCGTAGCCGTGCGCTTTGCCTATTGGCGGCCGAGCGCCGGCCGGCGGCTGGGGACGGTGACGCTCCTCCAGGGTCGCGCCGAGTGCATTGAGAAGTATTTCGAGGTGATCGGCGACCTCCGCCGCCGCGGTTTCGCGGTCGCAACCTTCGACTGGCGAGGGCAGGGTGGCTCCGAGCGCCTCTTGCGGAATCCGCTACTCGGTCACGTCGCCAATTTTTCAGGCTACGACTGGGATCTCGACGCCGTCCTCCGCGAAGTCGTGCTTCTGGAATTGCCTGAGCCGCACTTTGCGCTGGCGCACTCGACCGGGGCGCTAGTCGCCCTTCGGGCTGCGGCAAACGGCCGCGTACCTTTTGTGCGGATGGTGCTGACAGCGCCACTCCTTGAGATCGCGCCGATCCGCATCCCGTGGTGGAGCGCCGGCCTGATCATCTCCGCCGCCGCCACGGCCGGCCTCCGGCGGAGGGCGATTTTCGGGGCGCGGCGGTTCGCTGAGGCGACCGGGGGCTTTGCCGGAAACGTGCTCACCAGCGATCCGGAGCGATATGCCCGGATTATCGCGATCGGCAACACGGTGCCCGCACTGACCACGGGAGTTCCGACCTTCGGGTGGGTTCAGGCGGCGCGGAGCGCGATGCGCCAGGCGCGACGGTCTGCTTTCGGTCTTGCAATCGGCGTCCCCACGCTCCTGATCGGCTCGGGTGCCGACAAGGTGGTCTCGACGGCCGCGATCACCCGCTTCGCCCGCAACCTTCGTGCGGGCGCGCATGTCATCATCGCCGGCGCGCGCCATGAGGTGATGATGGAGCGTGATCTCTTCCGCGAGCAGTTTTTCGCCGCGTTCGACGCCTTCGTGCCAGGGTCGCGGGTCGCGGAAGAGGAGGAAGTCACTCTGCCAGGAGCCTGAGCACCTCGTCGTGGAGGGTCGGGTCCCCCGCGGCGACGATCTGTCCGCCACTACCTGCCGGACCGCCCTCCCAGGTGGACACGCGGCCGCCGGCGCCTTCGATGATCGGAACGAGGGCCGCGATGTCGTAGGGCTTCAGCCCGGACTCGATGACGAGATCAACGAAGCCGGCGGCCAGCATCGCATAGGCGTAACAATCGAGGCCGTAGCGGGCGAGCCGCGTCTTCTTCTCGATCCGCTCGTATGTAACCTGTTCTCCCGCCTCGAAGAGCTTCGGGGAGGTCGTAGACAGGATCGCGTCGGCAAGCCGCGGGCAGCGGCGTGTAGCGAGAGGTCCAGCGCCGCGCGGTCCGGAATACCAGGCGTGGCGGCCATCGCCCCGGAAGCGTTCGCCAATGAATGGCTGCGCCATCATGCCGAGTGTCGGCCGGCCAGCTGTCACTAGCCCGATCAGCACGCCCCAGACCGGTGCTCCGGCGATGAAGGATCGCGTGCCGTCGATCGGGTCAAGCACCCAGACGCGCTCGGCCTCGCCGCGGACCATGCCGAATTCCTCGCCGAGGATGCCGTCATCCGGCCTTTCGCGTTCGATCAATTCACGCATTGCCGCTTCGGCGGCGCGGTCGGCCTCGGTCACCGGATCGAAGATCGCCATCCCCTTATCCTCGACCGAAATTGGCGTCCGGAAATAGGGAAGAATCGCCCAGCCGGCGGCATCGGCGAGATGCCCGAGGAGCGCCGTATCGGAGGTGTCTGACAAGGCCGGCTTGCACCCGCGCACGGTATTCGGAAAGGGATCGGTTCGTGTGGATGGGGTTTATCGTCGGCCGCCTTCAGGCGCAAACCGCTCTTGATTTGCTGCAGCGCTCCTGCCATATATTGCAGTGCAGCAACCGAGTGGTTGCTGCTGCCCTCCTTTGGGCGTTTCCTCCCTTGACTTGGGCCGCATCGCGCGAGTGAGCGGCCCAATTTTTTTGCGGCCGCGCCGCAGAGTTGGCGCGCTGAAAAGGCAAAGTCGCCTCGGCGGCTTGCAAATCGCTTAGCCGCCTCCCTCGGGCGGATCAGCTTCGATCGGACCCGCATCGGCCGCCGCGCCGTAGCCGATCACCAGGCCCTCATCCGGCCCGATCTCGATTTCCGCATGGATGGCCTCGCCCTCGCGGCTGCCGAGCGTGGACAGGAGCACCTGCCCGGTGCCCCTCCCGCGCGCCTTCAGCCGCTGCGCCTCCCGCCCGAGGTTGAGGGCGACAAGGATCACCTCGCCCCCGGCCGCGCGTTCGTGCGCGAGCACATCTCCCTCGGACTCCACCTCGCGATAGGAACCGATAGTGAGCGCCTTGTGGCGGCGCCGGAGCGCGATCAGGCGGCGGTAGAGCACCAGGATAGAGTTCCTGTCTGCGGCAAAAGCCTTGACGTTCCGCTCCCGGAACCTGAGTTCGAGGGGCAGCCAAGGTTTTCCGATCGTGAAGCCGGCATTCTCCTCATCGCCCCATTGCATCGGCGTGCGCTGCGGATCGCGGTTGAAGCCGAGCCCGGGCTCATTCTTTTCCCAGGGGTCCTGTACCTGGTCGGCCGGGATCGAAACGTTCTCCATCCCGATCTCGTCGCCGTAATAGAGGGTCGGCGTGCCGCGGAGCGTAAGAAGGAGCATCGCCGCAACCCGCGCCTGGGGTCGGCCGATCCGTGAGGCGATTCGCGGCTTATCATGGTTGCCGAGTACCCAATTGGGCCATCCGCCGGCCGGGAGCGCCGCCTCATATTCGCGGATCAGCGCCGCGAGCTGACGTGCGATCCAGGCGGACTGGATGAGTTGGAAATTGAAGGGGAGGTGGGCGCCGGAAAGGTCGCGGCCGTAATAGGTAACAAGGCGATCGATCGGCAGGTAGATTTCGCCGATCAGCACCCGATCCGGGAACTCGTCGACTACGCGGCGGAGGTGCTGGACGATCCCGTGCACCTCGGGCTGGTCGGCGGAATGGACCTGTAACAGCCGTTCGATATCGGGCTGGCCCTCGCGGAAGGCCGGGTTGGGCGGATTGTCGCGCCATTCCGCGTCCTTCATCAGATGCCAGAGCACATCGACCCGGAAGCCGTCGACGCCGCGCCGCATCCAGAAGCGGAGGACGTCCGACATGGCCGCCACGACCTCGGAATTGCGCCAGTTGAGGTCGGGCTGCTGCTTCAGGAAGGCGTGGTAATAATACTGGCCGGTGCCGGGGTCGAGCTCCCACGCGCTGCCGCCGAAATTGCTGATCCAGTTGTTGGGCGGCCCGCCGTCCGGATTCGGATCCTTCCAGTAATACCAGTCGCGTTTCGGGTTTGAACGGGATGCCCGGCTCTCCGCGAACCAGGCGTGCTGGTCAGAGGTGTGGTTCGGAACGTAGTCGAGGATTACCTTGAGATTGCGGCGATGCGCCTCCTCGACGAGATGGTCGAAATCGTGGAGTGACCCGAACAACGGATCAACATCGCAATAATCGGAGATGTCGTAGCCGAAATCGGCCATCGGCGAAGGGTAGATCGGTGAGATCCAGATCGCGTCGGCGCCAAGCCACACGAGATAATCGAGCCGGGCGGCGATGCCCGCGAGATCGCCAATGCCGTCGCCATTCGTGTCCTGAAAGGAGCGGGGATAGATCTGGTAGATGATGCCTTCCTTCCACCAGGTCGGGTTCGTCATCAGCGATCTCCGGAAATGTCTGGATAGGCCGCGCTTTCCGCCGCGGCGCTCGCGACGGACGGACAACGGGCGCGACGGAAGTCCGGTTGCGTCAATGCGCCTGCGCTCCTGGAACCTGCGGCACCGTGGCCGGTTCACGTCCTGCCGATAGGCATTGGTCCCCGAGGGAACGGCAGAATGCCCGACGAAAAGACGACGACCCGTCCCCGCTGTCTGCCGGTCGGCGCGGAGCCGTCCGACGGCGGAGTGAGCTTCCGGGTGTGGGCGCCGGAGCGAAAGAGCGTGGCCGTGGTTCTGAAAGAGGGGGGCGAGCACCCGCTCCAGCCGGAGGACGGCGGCTATTTTTCGGGATGGGTCACCGAGGCACGCGCCGGGAGCAATTACCGTTTCCGCCTCGATGCCGAAAATCCGCTCTATCCCGATCCGGCCACCCGCTTTCAGCCGGAAGGCGTGCACGGGCCTTCCGAGGTCGTAGACCCGCTCGCCTATCGCTGGGGCGACGCCTCATGGCCGGGCGTGAAGTTGAAGGGGCAGGTCGTCTACGAGTTGCACATCGGCACCTTCACCCCGGAGGGCACCTACGCGTCCGCGGCGGAGAAGCTGCCACATCTCAGGGACGTCGGGATCACCCTGATTGAAATGATGCCCGTCTCAGAATTCCCGGGCCGCTTCGGCTGGGGCTACGACGGCGTCGACCTCTTCGCGCCGACCCGGCTCTACGGCAGTCCCGACGACCTTCGCCGTTTCGTCGATGCCGCTCATCGCCTCGGAATCGGCGTCATTCTCGACGTGGTCTACAATCATTTCGGCCCTGATGGGAATTATCTCCGCTCCTTCTCGCCCTATTACTTCAGCGATCAGCCCGGCAACGAATGGGGCGATGCGATCAACTTCGACGGGCATCAGTCCGGCCCGGTCCGCGAGTTCTTCATCACCAACGCCGCCTATTGGATCGAGGAGTTCCACTTTGACGGGCTGAGGCTCGATGCCACCCAGGCGATCCACGATGAATCTGAGCGGCATATCCTCGCCGATATCGTGGCGGCGTGCAGGCGGGCGGCGTGCGGCCGATCGGTGCTCGTGGTCGGGGAGAATGAGCCCCAGCACACCATCCTGGTACGGCCTACGGAGGAGGGCGGATACGGCCTCGACGCGCTCTGGAACGACGATTTCCATCACTCCGCGATCGTCGCCGCCACCGGCCGGAGGGAGGCGTATTACTTCGACTTTTCCGGGAACCCGCAGGAACTCATCTCGTCGGCAAAACATGGCAGCCTTTTCCAGGGCCAAGTCTACTCGTGGCAACAAAAGCGGCGCGGGAGTGCGGGGCTCGATCTCGATCCGGCGCGCTGGGTGACCTTCCTGGAAAACCATGATCAGGTCGCGAACACGGCCTGGGGGAGCCGCTTTGCATTCCGGACCACTCCCGGCCGTGCACGCACCATCACCGCGCTCCTTCTGCTGATGCCGGGGACGCCGATGCTGTTTCAGGGCCAGGAGTTCTGGTCGCGTTCGCCGTTCCTCTATTTCGCCGATCACCATGGCGATCTGGCCAAGGCGGTGGCGAAGGGAAGGCGAGGGTTCCTGTCGCAATTCGCCTCGATCGCCAATCCGGCCATCCAGGCTCAGCTACCGGTCCCCAACGATCCCGCGACTTTTGAAGCCTGCCGCATCGACTGGTCGGAATGCGAGCGGAACGGCGCCGCGCTGCGCCTCACCCGCGATCTCATCCGGCTTCGCCGTGAGACCGCGGCCTTTGCGGGACAGCACCCGCGAAGCGTCGATGGCGCGGTGCTCGGCCCGGAGGCTTTCCTGCTCCGCTTCTTTGCCGCGGAGGGCGGTGACCGCCTGCTGATCGTCAATCTCGGGCGCGATCTGCAGCTTCAATCGATTGCCGATCCGCTTGCCGCCCCGCCGGCCGAAACCGTATGGCGGACAGCCTGGTCGAGCGAGCACCCGGATTACGGAGGCGCCGGGACAGGTCCGGTTGAGACGCAAGGGGGGTGGCTGCTTGCCGGCCACGCTGCCGTCGTTCTGGCGCCGGTTTCTCATGCCAACGCCACCGGGGAGGAACTGCCGCCCGCGCCCGTCAATCCAGACGTTGCCAAGGAGCGGGAACGCAGCAGGCAGCGCGCTGCCCGCCAGTCCTAGAGCGTGCCCGATCGGGCCAGCGCCGGATCAGCGGAGGCGGCGGCCTTCAATCCCAGGCCGGTGACTTGGCCGGGTTGATCACCCGCTCGCCGCGGTCGAGACGGTCGATCTCGGCAACTTCAGGCGGCGTCAGCTTGATCTTTGATGCGGCGAGGTTGGAGCGGAGGTTCTCGGGCTTGGTCGAGGCGGGGATGGCAATGATCCCCTTTCCGTTCAGCCAAGCGAGCGTCACCTGCGCGGGCGTTGCCTGATGGGCTTTCGCGATCCGCTGGATTGTCGGGTCGTCCGCCACCTTGTTCCGGGCAAGCGGCAAATAGGCGGTGATCGCAATCCCCCGGCCCGTCGCGAACTCGTAGAGCTTCCGGTTCTGCAGGAAGGGGTGGAGTTCGACCTGGTCAGTGACGATCTCGCCGGGACCGAGGATCGCCTCGGCCTGCTTCACCAGCGCGATCGGAAAGTTGGAAACCCCGATCATGCGGGTGAGGCGCCGGCGCTTCGCCTCGGCGAGATCTTCGATGTACTCGCGAAATGGAAAAACGTCCTTGTGCGATGGCCAATGGATGAGGAGGAGGTCCAGGTAGTCGGTGCGAAGGTATTCCAGGCTCTGCCGCACGCTCGGCATGAAGAGGTCACGGCCGAGCTTGGTGTCGGCGACCTTGGTGGTGAGGAATAGTTCCTCGCGAGCAATCCCGCTTTCGGTAATCGCGCGGCCGATCGGCTGTTCGCTGCCGTAGCTCTGCGCGGTGTCGATATTCCGGTAGCCGATCTCGAGCGCCGCCAGGATCGCCCTGAAGCCCTCCTCGCCGGTGCGGCCCGAGGTGCCGAGGCCGATTGGCGGAATCGCCACTTTCTGGTTGCCGTTCATCGCAGTCCCTGGATTGACGGGTTGGCGGGCTCGATCAGCCCTTGACGGCGCCGGCGGTGAGCCCGCCGACGAACATGCGCTGCATGGCGAGGAAAAGGATCACGATTGGCAGCGTCATCACCACCGAGGCGGCCATCACCGCGCCCCAGTCGGTATTGAACTCGGTCGAGAATTCGGAGAGCCCGATCGGCAGCGTCTTGACCTTGCTGTCGAGCGCAAGGCTGAGGGCGAGAATGAACTCGTTCCAGGTGGTGACGAAGGCATAGATCACCACCGCCACCAGCCCGGGAAGCGACAGGGGCAGCGTGACGCGGAACAGGATCCTGAGCCGCGAGGCGCCGTCGATGATTGCCGCTTCCTCGAGTTCGAGCGGGATGGCCCGGAAATAGCCGGTCAGCATCCAGACGCTGAGCGGCAAGGTGACGATCATGTAGACCAGGATCAGCCCGAGATAGGTGTTGATCAGCCCGAGGCTCCGCAGAATGATGAACAGCGGCACGATGATCGCTGCGGTCGGCAGCAACTGCCCGGCGAGCACGAAGGCCTGCGCGGCGGCGCGGCCCGTGAAGCGGAAGCGCGCGAAGCCATAGGCGGCGAAAACCGCGATGATCAGAGCAAGCAAGGTCGAGCCGAACGCGATCATGGTGCTGTTCAGGAAGTAGCGGGGGATATTCGAGTTGAAGAGTACCTTGGCGTAGTTGCCAAGCGTCGGCTGGGACGGCCACCAATGGGGCGGAACGGTGTAAAGCTCGGTCAGCACCTTGATCGAGGAGAGCACCATCCAAACGAACGGGAACATGCAGACGAGCACGACCAGGATCGCTAGGCCGTAGACGATCGCACGCGCCGCAGGACTCCGCATCTCAGTCGATCTCGCGGAGGGCCAGGAAGCGGATGTAGATCGCCGTCAGCACCGCCGCCACCAGGAAGAACAGCACCGAAAGCGCGGCCGCCTGGTTGAGTTTGAAAGTCTCGAAGGCGAGCTTGTAGATCTGGATCGGCGTGATCAACGAGAGGTTGGCCGGCCCGCCCTTGGTCATCGCGTAGATGATGGTGATGCCGTTCAGGCCCCAGATCATCAGGAGCAGCGCGACGGCGAGCAGTACCGGCCGGAGCTGCGGGATCATCACGTGGCGGACCTCATCGAAGAAGCTCGCCCCGTCGACCCGGGCGGCCTCATAGAGCGCGTCGGGAACCGCCTGTAGGCCGGCGAGCACCATGATCGCGACGAATGGAAAGAGCTTCCAGACGTTCACCGCGATCAGCGCCGGCATCACCGTGTCGGGATCGGTGAGCCAACTCTTGGCGTGGTCGAGAATGCCGGCGGAGGTCAGCATGTAATTGGCGATGCCGAACTCGGGATGGAACATCCACGCCCAGGTGGTGGCGGCCACAATCCCCGGGATCACCCAGGGAATCAGCAGGAGCGAGCGGACGAAGGGACGGCCACGGAACTTTTGGTTGAGGAGGATGCCGGTCCCCGTGCCGATCAGCATTTGGAAGAGGATCGAGAAGCCGACGAACACGATCGTGTTCCAGACCGCGACGCTGGTGTTCGGGAGATTGGCGACGATGTCGTAATTGGTGGTCCCGAGGAAATTGCCGAAACCGTCGGTGAAACTGAGGATCACCGTGTAGATGACGGGATAGACGACCAGTACGCCCATCACGACGAGCGCCGGCAGAACGAACAGCAGCCCCTCGTTCCGGCCGAGGCGACGGCTGGCACGCCGCGGGGCGATGACCGCCGGCGGGGCGATTACTCCGACGCGAGGTTCTCCGACTTCAGTCATCGCTGGAGACCCATGTCGGGTTCGCCTTCTCGTGGGGATGGAAAAGACGATCACCTATGGGGCGGCGTGAACGCACAGCTGTGTTTGGGCGGGACGATGGAACTCGTTCCCCTCTCCCGCTAGCGGGAGAGGGTGGCGAGTACCGAAGGTACGAGCCGGGTGAGGGGCCGCGGATCACGGACCCGAGACGGTCTAGGGTTGGCTTTGAAACAACCACGGCCAGCCCTCACCCCGGCCCTCTCCCGCAAGCGGGAGAGGGAGAGTGCATCATCGTCGAGTCCTCCCGATCTGTGCTCCTCGCCTCAGTGGCGGTCAAAGCAGCGGCTTGATCTCGGCCGCGGCCGCGTCCATCGCCTTCTGCGGCGTCGCCTTGCCAAGCAGGATTTCCTGGACGTGGTTGAAGTAGGCCTGCGTGATGTCGATCCAGTTCTTCTGCGGCGGCGGGGCCTTGGCGTAGGGGAGCATGTCCTTGAACGCCTTGAGCTCGGGGTCCTGGAAGCGCGGCAGGTTCATCGCCGAGACCCGGGCCGGGAAGGTGTCGGTGTAGACGCCCATGTTCTCGGGCTGCGACATGAAGGCGATCAGCTTCTGGGCGCCGTCCTTGTTCTTGGCGTCGGCCGGGATCACCCAGCTCCAACCGCCGAGGAGCGCCGACGGCTTCTTGCCTTCAGGAGCCGGCAGGAGCCCGACCCCCAGTTCGAGCTTCGGATTCTCCTGGTGGATCGAGCCGAGGTCAAACTGGCCAGACTGGTACATGGCGACTGTGCCGGCGATGAACAGGCGCCTATTGGCGGTGCCGTCATTCTGGAGGGTGGAGGGCGGCGACACCTTAAGGGTGGTGTACATGTCGGTATAGAACTTCACCGCCTCGACCGACGCCGGACTGTTGACCGTAACGGTCTTCATGTCGTCGGAAATGATCCCGCCGCCATTCATCCACATGAACGGCACCGAGCGGAACACGGTATTGCCGAACTCGCCGCCGCCGGTGATGGCGAAGCCGTACTGGTCCTGGCCGGCGGCATTCTTTTTGGTCAGCTTCTTGGCGTCGTCGATCAACTCCTGCCAGGTCGTCGGCGGCTTGTTGGGGTCGAGCCCGGCATCGCGGAACAGGCCCTTGTTGTAGATCAGCGCATGCGATTCGATCCGGTAGGGGATCCCGTAAGTCTTGCCGCCGACCTGTGCGGTGCCGAGCGCCACCGGCAGGAAGTCCTTGAGGTCGAGCTTCTCCTTGGCGATGAGGTCGTCGAGCGCCATCAGCTTGCCGGTATTGGCGTAGGGAATGTTCCAACCGCTCTGGATGTCGATCAGATCGGGCGGCGAGCCGGACTGAAGGGCCACCAGGACGCGGCTCTGGAGACCGTCGGAGACGGTGATCTCGAGCTTGACCGTGGTGCCGGGATTGGCGGCCTCGAATTTCTTCACGAGATCATTGATGCGCGGCTGCTCCCAGTTCGGAGCCCACCACACCACTTCGGCGGCCCCGGCCGCCCGTCCCATCAGCGCAAGGCCGATCGCGGCCGTCGCGAACAATGCGCCCTTCCGGATAGTCATCGAAATCCTCCCGTCCACGCGCGATCGGCTGATCGCTTCCTCGCTCCGTTCGGGTCCGGCTCTGGCCGGCTCCCGCTTCTCCCGCGCCCGCAGCGGCGCAGATCCTCAAACCGCCACCGCCTGCCGCGTCGGTGTTTCGGCCTTCCCGGCGGTCCGGGACGGTCCGAGCGCGGCGGCATTGGCGATCAGCGCCTTCATGTAACCCACTGCGTGCGCCATCCCCGCGTGCCACGGCGCCGGGCAATCGACCTCCGGCACATGGTCGGGAACGAGCACGCCGTCGAAATCGGCATCGCGCAGGATGCGCACGATCTCCGCCATGTCGACATCACCGTCATCGACAAACGTCTCATGATAACGCGGGACCTTGCCGCTGACGTTCCGGAAATGAACGTACGCGATCCGGTCGGAACGCGCGTAGTGGCGGGTTGTGCGGTAGATGTCGCTTTCCGGCATTTCCTGAAGCGAGCCGATACAGAACTCGAGCGCGTTCGCTGGGCTATCGACGATCGAGAGCAGCCGGTCGTACTTCTCCGGCCGGTTGACAAGCCGCGCGGTCCCGCGAAGCTGGGCCGCCGGCGGATCGTCGGGATGAGCGGCGAGCTTCACGCCGGCCTCCTCAGCGACCGGCACCAATTCCTTCAGGAACCAGGCCAGCCTTTCCCACAACTCCGCATCTGACACTGCCACTGGCGGGGTCCCAGAACGCCCCGGCCGGTAGCGCATGTTCCATACCATACCGTCGGGGATGGGCTGCTCGGCGTCGATCTCGTCGATGTGGAAGGTCGAGGTGACCGCGCCGCCGCGTGCGAGCGGCCGGCGGGTCCAGCCCCAGACGCCGGCGATCGAGAAATTGTAACCGATCACCGGGATGCCGGCCCGCCCGGCATCGCGGATGAGGCGCTTCAATCCCTCGATCTGGGTCCGCTTCGCGGGCCCGTCGAGGAGCACGTCCGACCAAAAGTTCGGCGAGAAATTCTCGAGTGCTGCGACTTCAAGGCCGTGGGAGCGCACCAGCGCCACCGCGTGGGCCATGTCCTCATGGGTCCAGAGCGTCGCGCCGGAACAGTCGCCGAGGATCGGGCCGACACCGCCAGAGAGATAGGAGGAAGCGTCAGCCCCGGGGGAATAGTCGACCAGGTGAATCACCACGTGCGTCGCGCCGATCTGGGCGGCGAAACGGGCGTCCGCGTCTGTGAGATGCTCCCCCGCCAGGGTGAGACCGACCTTCATCTCCTCCCCCGATGGACGGCGCCACGGCCGCTCCTCCGAACGCCGCGGGCGCGACATCCTGTTCATATTTGAACAGGAACCGTTCCATATCTGACCATAGTGTCATCGCGGCGCAGAAAGTCAATTCACTTCCCCCTCGGGCGGCGGCCTCCGGAACGGTCATTTGCCGGGCGGGCGCCCGACGGTTTGGGGGCGGTGCGTCGCTTGCCGACCGTCTTCCGCGCCTGCCCCTTTCCAGCGCTCGGCATCGCGGCCGCGCCGGTCGCGATCCCCTTGACGTTCATGTCGCCGGTGAAGATCGGCAAATCATACGGCTCGTAGGGGAACTTGGCGCAGGCCTCCTCGATCAGTTCGACCCCGAGCCCGGGCGCGGTCGGCACCAGAAGGTCGCCGCGTTCGAACGCCAGGCTTTCGTGGACCAGTTCGCGGCGCCATGGCACGTCGGTCATTACCGTCTCGAACACCGAGAAGTTCGGGACCGCCGCGGCGAGATGAAGCGTCATGGCGTTCATCACCGGCCCGACCGGGTTGTGCGGGGCGACCGGAAGCAGCCGGGCATGAGCCATGCCGGCGATCTTCTTGGCCTCGAACATGCCGCCGATATGACAGACATCCGGCTGGAGGATGTCGACCGCGTTCTTCTCGATGAGTTCCAGGAAACGGACCGGCTCGAAATAGCGCTCGCCGACGGCGATCGGCACCGGGCTTCTCCGCCGCACCTCGGCGAGGGCGTCGATGCTTTCAGGCGGGGTCGGCTCCTCGATCCAGGTGAGGTCGAACTTTTCGAGCGCCCGGCACATGGCGATCGCTGTCGGCACGTTGAGCCGGCCGTGGACGTCGAGCATTAGTTCGACGTCGGGCCCGACCGCATCCCGCACCGCTTCCACAATCGCGATCGTCCGCCGGCGCTGCGGACGGTCCATCTCTAGCCAGACATCCTCGAACGGGTCCCATTTAAGGGCGCGGAAGCCGTTCGCGACAGCCTGCTGCGCCCGGTCGGCATAATCCTGGGGCTCGACCGCTCCGAAGAACCAATGGTTGGCATAACAGCGCACGCGATCGCGATGCTTTCCGCCGAGGAGTTCGTAGACCGGAACGCCGAGCGCCTTGCCCTTGATGTCGAGGAGCGCTGCCTCGACTGCGCCGAGGGCGCTCCGGAACACCGCTCCCGTCCGCCAGTAGGAATCGCGGTGAAGCATTTCGATGAGGTGCTCGGTCTGGAACGGGTCCTTACCGACCAGCGCCCGATCCAACTCCTCGAGCGCGGCGACCACGGTCCTGGTCTTCCATTCGAGCGTCGCCTCGCCGACGCCGTCGATTCCTTCGTCAGTGTAGAGCTTCAGGAAAACGAAGTTGGTTCGCGACGCGTTGGCGATGAAAACCTTTTGGCCGGTAATCTTCATTGTTGTTTCTTTCCCACCATCTTCCTTCGCGAAAGTCGCACGGGAAAAAGCGGGGCGCCAGCGGGTTGACGGGTGCACGCCCGGCCCTCCGCCGGACGGATGGTGAGGTAAGGGGGCGGCCGGCCGTTCGGCGGGTTGCCCTTTGCGGTCGGATGCGGCGAGGATGGCGCGTCCGCTGAACCGCGAGCCGGGGCCGAAGAGACGAGATGGCCGAGCCGCCGATCATTACGCTTGCGCGCGCCACGCCGCCGGAAAAGGGCACGCTGGTGCTCTGTGTGGCCGAGGGGCTGGCGCTTCCGCCGGCGGCGGCCGAGCTTGGCCTCGAACGCCAGATCCGCCGCGCCGCCGAGACCGCCGGCTACAAGGGAAAGGCGTTTGCCGTCCTCGACCTCCTGGCGCCGGGCGATGGCCGGCTCGACCGCGTGCTGCTCCTCGGGCTCGGCAAGCCCGCGTGCCTGAAACCCGCCGACTGGGCCCGGCTCGGCGGAGCGGCGATGGGGGCGCTGAAGAAGGGCGAGGCGGCGACGGTGCTCCTGGTGCGGCCCGACGGCGAGGAGGTGCCGCCCGAAGCGGCCGCCGATTTCTGCCTCGGCCTTAGACTGCGCGCCTATACCTTCGACCGCTACAAGAAGGAGAAGGACGAGGCCGGGGAGAGCAAAGGTCCGGACGCCAAGGCTCCGGAGGGTAGGGCTCCGGATGGCAAGGCCTCAGGCGAGGCGAAGGGTGATGCCAAGAAGGGGCCGGTCTCGGTCACGGTCGGGCTCGGCGACCCGGCGCGGGCCAAGAAGGCGTTTGCCGCCCGCCAGGCGGCCGCCGAAGGGGTTGTGCTTGCCCGCGACCTCGTCAATGAGCCGGCCAACCTCCTGGGACCGGTGGAATTCGCCGAGCGGGTCAAGGAGCTTGCGAGCCTCGGGGTCGAGGTCGAGGTGCTGACCGAGAAGGAGATGCGGGAGGCGAAGATGGGCGCGTTTTTAGGCGTCGCCCAGGGCTCGGCGCGGCCGCCGCGGATCTGCCTGATGCGCTGGAACGGCGGAGCGGCGGACTCCGCCCCGCTCGCCTTTGTCGGCAAGGGAGTGGTGTTCGACACCGGCGGCATCTCGATGAAGCCGGCGGGCGGCATGGAGGACATGAAGGGCGACATGGCCGGGGCGGCGGCGGTCGCGGGTCTCATCAAGGCGCTCGCCGGCCGGAAGGCGCGGGTCAACGTCCTCGGCGCGATCGGCATTGTCGAGAACATGCCGGACGGGGCGGCGCAGCGGCCGGGCGACGTGGTGACGGCAATGTCCGGGCAGACCATCGAGGTGATCAACACCGACGCCGAGGGCCGCCTGGTGCTGGCCGACGTCATGACCTACGTGCAGGAGCGCTACAAGCCGCGCTTCCTGATCGACCTTGCGACGCTGACCGGGGCGATCATCGTGGCCCTCGGCAACCAGCATGCCGGGATGTTTTCCACCGACGATGCGCTTGCCGAGGCGCTCCGGGCTGCGGGCGAGGCGACCGGCGAGGGGGTGTGGCGGATGCCGCTCTCGGCGGACTACGACAAGCTGATCGACAGCCGGATTGCCGACGTGAAGAACGTTGGCGGGCGGAAGGCGGGGGCGGTGACCGCCGCGCAGTTCCTGAAGCGGTTCGTCAAGGACCTGCCGTGGGTGCATCTCGACATCGCCGGAACGGCGATGGATTCGCCGCAGACCGAAATCAACCGCTCCTGGGCCTCCGGCTTCGGCGTCCGCCTCCTCGACCGAATGGTCGCCGACCGCTACGAGGGCTGAAAAAGGACGGGGCCGGGGTTTGGCGCCCCGGAGCCGGAAGCGGCTACGCCGGGATGGCGGAGGGTCCGCCTACCGCTCACCACTGCGGCGGAGCGGCTCGGCAGCCGTCTGGCCTTGAGCCGGCGAGACCGCCCGCGCGGCAGGACGGCGAACGCCCTCGGCATCGCTGAACTGCGGCTGGTGGCGCGGTGCCGAACTGCGCTCGCCGTCAAGTCGCCAGGTGGCAACCAGCGCTTCGGCGACATTCGCCTCCATCCCGGCGTAGAGGTCGACCATCCGGAAGAAGGTCTCGACTGCTGTGCCGATCGCTGGATTGGCAAGGAGCAGGACCTGGTTCGCCTCCTCCGGCGGCAGGCCGAGCGCGCGGAGCATCAGGACCAACGGCTCCCCTGATCGGTCGTCGATCATCTGGCGGACGATCGAGGGTTCGAGTTCCAACGCTTCGGCAAAGGCGATAACCAGCGATTCCCTCTCGCGTTCGCGGGCGAAGCCGACGAGTTGCTTGGTGCGGTAGGCGGTCTTAAGCGCCTGGTCCAGCCGGCGCCGCAGGCCCCGGTCGGGCGCCTTGGCGCGCCGCGCGGAAAGGCTGGCAATCACCGAGAGGCGGGCCTCGCGGTCGAGAAGCAGGAAGGCTTCGGCCGGGTTGGAGAAAGTCCGCTCGTTCGGGGTCTCTGCCTCCGGTTGGGTCTTGTCCTTGACAATCGGGGCCTCTGAGGACGCACTTGCCGGAGTCTCCGGCCCGGACTGGGCTGAGGCAGGGGGAGCGTCCGGCGTGTTCGCGATCGGAGCGGTGGCGGACCCCGCTGCTTTCCAGCACATTGGGATCCTAAGCTTAGAATTCCACGTGGACAAGTTGTCGCG